>Ga0070664_100000154_pt1 | contig 47313 bp, 40 predicted proteins | sample KBSC73metaG_FD_65863 | JGI IMG/M metagenome (GOLD analysis project Ga0070664, IMG submission 65863) | Corn rhizosphere microbial communities from Kellogg Biological Station, Michigan, USA - KBS C7-3 metaG | ecosystem: Host-associated > Plants > Roots > Rhizosphere > Soil ... | reverse complement strand
AAGGCGATGGGCGTGAAGATCGACGTCCTCACCGACGAGCAGGACACGTACCTCAACAGCTGGAACCAGGGCACCTGAGCGGGTCTGCTCAACGGCCCGGGGCTCGCCCCACCTGTCGGAACGCCTCGCGCACCAGGGTTCCCCAGAAGCCGGGGATCTCCTTTGCTTCGAGGTCGATCCGCTTCGCGTTCTGCACGTCGCGCTCGAACGCGGCGGCGAGCTCCGCGTTCGCGCGCTCGTCCTCCACTGCCAGTGTCCCCTCTTCGAGAAGGTTGAGCGAGAGTGGATCGAGGTTCATCGAGCCGACGAGGACCAAACGATCGTCCACCAGCGCCGTCTTCGCATGCATCATCGAGGGCTGGTACTCCCAGATCTTCACCCCCGCCGCGAGCAGCCGCCGGTAGAACGACCGTTGACCCTCCCGCATCGAGGGCTGGTCGTGGATCGGTCCCGGCACCAGCAGCCGCACGTCGACGCCCGAACGAGCGCGTGACTCGAGCTGCGCGACGATGTCCTCGCTCGGGGTGAAGTAGGCGTTAGAGATCCAGAGTCGCGATCGCGCCGAGAGGAACGTGAGCTGGGTCATGCGATCCGCCGGGGTCGCGCCGACACTGGCGCTGCTGGACACGAACGCGGTCCGTGCCTCACCGGCTGGCTGCTGAGCCGCGGTCACCTCCTTCTCCGGGAGCAGCCGGCCCTGCGACTCGAGCCAGTGCTGGGCGAAGGAGAGCTGGAGCTGCCGCGTCCCGGGCCCCTCGACGCGGATGGCGGTGTCCCTCCAGCTGCGCTCGTGAACGCCGTCCCCGAGCCATTCGTCGGCGATGCCGAAGCCGCCGGTGAACGCCACCCGGCCATCGAAGACCAGGATCTTCCGGTGATTCCTGGCCAGCGATGGACCGACCGCGTCATCCCCGAGCGGCCGGAAGACGTGCACCTCGCAGCGGGCTTCCTTCAGTCGCGGCATCACCTCTCGCTGGAAGGCGGGCGTGCTGCCGACGGGATCCACCACGATCCGGCAGGCCACGTCCTGGCCGCGAGCGGCGAGCGCTTCCACGATCCGGTTCGAGGCCTTGCCCGGCCGCCAGATGTAGAGCACCACGTCGACGCTGGTGCGGGCGCGGCCGATCTCCTCGACCAGCGCATCGAAGATCTGCCCGTTCCAGATCCACCGGACGGCGTTGCCCTGGACGAAGGGGGTGCCGAGCAGCTGGTAGAAGGCGTTCCGGTAGCCGGGCCCGGGCGGCGGGATGTCGCCCGCGAGCTTGAGCGGCGAGCGGTCCGCGTCCCCCGGGCAGGCGGCCAGCAGGCACGAGAGGAGGAGCGGAATGAGCGGGCAGGTGCGCATCGACGACCGAGTGAGTCAGCGGAGGGACAGGAGCTTGGCCAGTTCCGCCAGCTGTCCGAGCAAGGTGCGCAGCGCCTCCGGATTGGTCAGCAGGCCAGGCGCCTCGGTCCATACCGTGTGTCCAGAGACGTGCACTCCGCCTTCCAGCAGGCCCGGAAGTAGCGCCCGGCGCCGGTGAGCGTCGAGCCACCGCTCGAGAGTCTCGAACGTTCGGGCCAGCGCCCAGAGCTCGCCTCCGCGCGCCGACAGCGCGAGCCCCTCGGGAACGACGCCCTCGTACCGGCCTGCGACCCGCGTTCGCCAAGGACCGAGCCCGAGCAGCGTCCGGCGGGCGGTGATCTCCACCCGGAGGAGGCGGTACTTCCCCCGGATGCTCCGGCTCGCCGGGTCGAAGCCGAGCATGAAGTCCCGGGCGAGCGGGTCCCAGGCCGAGGCGCGGCGCGCGTCGTCTCGGCGGGCGCGCTGCCAGAGCAGGACCACCGACACGAGGAGGACTCCGAGCGCCAGCCACCCGAGCACGCCCGGGGCTCTATCACCTCATCCGAGCTTCCCGACCCAGCGCGAGCTCGTAGAGGCTGTCGCGCCGCTGCCCGTACTGGCCCGGGCCCAGGTGCGCGGACCATGGGAACGCCGCGCGCGTCGGTGCTCGGCTTCAGCAATCCCCACGGGGCGATCGCCCGGGCGCTGGTGATCAACACGCCCGACATCGGCGCGGGGTGCTTCCGGGAGGTCGCAGCGGCAGCCCGGGCGGGCGGTCCTCCCAATCCGACGAAGGTGTGGAGATCATGCGGCGGTTCCCGACGGGCCTGGCGTTCCGCGTTCGCCGACGTGAGCCGGGCGGCGGTCCCCAGTACCTGAATCAGAGCCTGCAGCCCTGGCGATGAAGACTCGACCAGCCGGTGCGGGAGCGCCTCGAGGCACGAGCCCCGCCTCGCCCGGCCGCCTCAGGGCACGAGCTTCAGGTAGTTCTCGTACCGGGTCTGGATCTCCGAGACGTAGCGGACCGGCTCGGTGCCGCGCACGTACCCGTGCCGGGCGCGCCCGGAGTGCTCCGGACGCTGGAGCAGCAGCATCGCCCGCTCGACGTTCTTGAACCACTTGTCCGGGTCGAGCGCCTTCGCCCGTGCCAGCTGCCGCGCGTCCGCCAGGTGACCCCAGCCGCAGTTGTAGGCGGCGAGGGCGAATCGCATCCGTTGCTGGACGGGGAGCGTGGTCTCCAGCCGGTCCGCCATCCGCGCCAGGTGCTTGATGCCAGCGTGGGCGCCTTCCTCCGGATCCTCCAGCCGCACGAAGCCCATCTCCTTCGCCGTGCGCGGCAGCACCTGGAACAGGCCCACCGCGCCGGCCAGGCTCCGCGCCTGGGGATCGAAGCGACTTTCCTGGTAGGCCTGGGCCGCGAGGAGCCGCCAGTCGAAGCCGTACCGGTCGGCGTACTTCCGGAACACCGGGTCCCAGCTGGAGAGCCCCTGCAGCGTGCCTGCGTCCTGCGCTCGCACCTCGCTGGCGATGCGCCCGTCCTCGAAGTAGCGCCGCCACGCCATGTTGTATTCGAGGCCCTTGTAGGCCTGGCGCACGAACCGATCGAGTGCGGCCTTCAGCTCGCGGTCGCCCGGACGAACGGCGAAGGCGAGCTGCTTCTTCTCCCCGGGCTCGAGCGGAAAGGCGTCCACGACATCCGTCCGCGACACCCGCTCGGCCTGGTAGATGTGCGAGTCGGCCACGGTGAGGTCCACCTCGCCCGTGGCCACTCCGGCGATGAGCTGCTCGGTCTCCTCGTCCGGGCGCGCGAGCTCGATGGTCAGGTGCGCTCCCTTCGCCCGGAGCCGCTCCAGGGTGGCCAGGTAGCTCGAGCCCGGCCGGACCCGGATCCGACGTCCACGGAGGTCATCCACGCTCTTCAGCAGGGGTTCGGAGGCGCGCTGCACCAGCAGCTCCTGGATCTCGAGGTAGGGGACGCTGAACGCCACGTGCTTCGCGCGGTCGGGGGTCACCGTGTACGAGGCGGCGATGACGTCGCCCTTGCCCTGCAGGAGCCAGGGAACCAGGTCCGCGTGCGAGGGCGGCACCACCATCTGCAGGCGCACGTCCAGACCGTCGGCGAAGCGCTTCACGAGGTCGTGGTCGAAGCCGGCCGCCTCGGCCCGGAGCAGGAAGTAGCTGACCGCGTTGTTGCGGGTCAGCACTCGCAGCACCCGGTGCTTCTTCACCCCGGCCAGGTCTCCGGCCCAGGTCCGCCCCGCGTGAGCCACCAGCGCGCGCTCCTGGATGAACAGGTCGAGCGCTGCCTTGAGCTGCTTCGCCTCGGAGTGCACCGCCCAGGCGATGGCCCGCTTCCGGGCGATGGGAAAGAGCACCGCGACGTTCTTGTTCCACTCCCGCTCGGCGTCCCAGACGTTGCTGTCCACCACCGCCAGCTCGCGCTCGCCGCGGTTCACCTCGCCGATGAGCTCCGACTGCTGGACGGCCCCCAGCACCTGCTCCACGCGTAGCCCCGGAACCCCGAGCTTCGCCAGGCTCGCCTCGAACACCGAGCCGGTAGGGATGCTGACCGTCCGCTTCGCCAGATCGGCCGGAGCACGCGGCGCGTTCTTCATCCCCTTCCGGCCGACCAGGACCTCGTCGACGATGGAGATCGGGTCGGTGAAGGAGACCCTGGCTGCCCGCTCCGGGGTGACGGTGAGCCCGGTGGCCGCCACGTCCCCCCGGCCGCCGAGCAGCTCGCCGATGACGTCGTGCCGCCGCTCGATCCAGACGATCTCCAGCTTCAGCCCCTGACGGCGGGCGAAGTCCTCCGCCAGGTCCCGGTCGAGGGCGGCCGGCGTCCCGTCGCGCTGGATGGGCGGCTCGTCCTCGTCGCCCACGACGAGCACCCGGAGCGCACCTCGCGCGCGGATCTCCGGAAGGTCGGGAACGGGCGCGGCCACCGCGGGCAGCGGCAGGAGCACGGCGGTGAGCCATACCGAAGCCCGTCGGACCCAGCCCATGCGGGGCCGGACGCTAGTCGCGCCCGGGTCGGCTGGCGACGAGAACCGACGCTCCGGCGACGGCGTGGGGCGTCATCGCGTGCTCCACGTCGTCGTGACGGTCACTTGCGCTTCTGCGGTGCGCCTCCGAAGAGGAGCCCGACCCCGAAGGAGAAGTACTGCTGGGCCGGAATCCCGTGCCGCTCCCAGAAGTACTGCCAGCGCCCGTCGAAGAAGAGGGCCGTCCCGCCGTCACCCAGCCCGAAGGCGATGCCCACGTGGGGCTGCACTCCCCATTGCCAGTCGGAGCGCGAGTACGAGTTGAGCCCGAGGTCGATGACCCGGTCGAAGTACGCCGCGCCTCCGTTCACCCCGGCCCAGATCCGACCGCCATGCCGCAGCGGGATGTGGACGGCGAACCCGCCCATCAGCGGGATGACGTTCAGGTAGCGGAACTGCTTGCCGGAGACGTCCTTCCCGTCGGTGGTGGTGAGCACGCCCTCCTTGACGGCGTTGAAGCTGTTGAGGCCCGCGGACAGCTCGAGGTGGAAGGCGTAGGTGAGCTCGAGGGAGACGTCGAGATGGCCGCCCCGGCTGCTGAACCGGTCGATGTAGTTCTTCGTCTCGCCCTGGGGCACGGCGAACTCGTAGGACAGCCGGACGTGGCTCTGGGCCAGCGCGGCGGAGGAAGCCAGCAGGGCGACGGCGAGGAGGAATCGTGTGGTGGAGCGCATGACGTGGCTCACAGGTAGGAAGACTGCGCGAACGCCTTGTCGATGCCCTTCTCGATGCGCTGGACGATCGACTCCTTGTCACCGGCGAGCACGCCATCGATCGAGGCCGCCCAGATCGCCGTCACCTGCTTCATCGACGCATTGGCCGTTCGCTGATCGAGCATGTCGATGCGCAGCGAGCCCGCGTCGATGACCGTGACGTACGCCGTTCCGGTGGCCCAGGGGTAGTACACGCCCCATGTTCCGTCGTAGCCGCCGAAGCCGGCCCACCCCGGCCAGAGGTCATAGAAGGGGTACGAGGTGTACTCGGTGTACCGGGTCGCGGCGAAGGTGACGAGCACGTTCACGTCGGGCGACTCGACCGAGGGGTCCACCCGGCGCAGTCCGATGGCATCGAGGTTGGATGCCACCCGGGCGATGATGCGGGTGTCGAAGGAGTGGTCCATCGGAAGGGGCTGGCCCCCCGGCGCCGAGACCTCCTGGATGGTGTCCGGTAGCGCGTAGGTGCGCAGCGTGGAGAAGCTGGCCGCCGGGTCGTGCTGGGTGGTGACCGCGTCGAGGTCCTCCACCGTCTCCGCCCCGCCCGGGTAACAGGCCGCGAGCAGCAACGCCGCGGCCAAAGCCCCCGTCCTCATGACCCGTCCTCCCTGTCCCCCTGGTTCGACCGGCCCAGATCTGCACACTTTGCAGCCGCCAGGTCCACGGGACTCCCATGGACCGGCCGGCGCCAGGATGCACCCTCGGCGCCTTCGACGGGCCTCGGGTCCCCGGCATTCACTGGAGCGGCCACGGCGACTTGCCGGCGCCTCCCGGACCCTGGCATGAGGGCCGCTCTCCCATGGGTCTCCTCCGCGCCGTCGTCCTCGGCCTGGTCCAGGGCATCACCGAGTTCCTGCCCATCAGCTCGACCGCCCATCTCCGCATCACCCCCGAGCTGTTCGGCTGGCAGGACCCCGGGGCGGCGTTCGACGCCATCATCCAGCTGGGCACGGTGGCTGCGGTGCTGGTCTTCTTTCGCCGCGACATCGTTCAGCTGTTCCGGGCGTGGGTGGAGGGGCTCCGGCGCCGGGAGCCGCTCGGTACCACCGAGTCGCGACTGGCCTGGTTCGTCCTGATCGGAACGATCCCGGTCGTGGTCCTGGGCTTCGTGTTCAAGCACGCCATCGAGACCACCCTGCGCTCGCTGTACGTGGTGGCGGCGGCGATGATCGGCCTCGCCCTTCTCCTCGCGGCGGCGGAGTGGACCGCGCGTCACTCGCGCCGACTCGAGGACCTCACCTGGACCGACGGGTGGATCATCGGGTTCTGGCAGGCCCTGGCGCTGGTCCCCGGCTCGAGCCGCTCCGGCACCACCCTCACCGGTGGCCTCTGGCGCGGGCTCCGGCGAGAGGATGCGGCCCGCTACTCGTTCCTGCTCTCCATCCCCGCCACCACCGCGGCCGGCCTGTTCCAGCTCCGCCACCTCCGGCACGCCTCCACGCCGTTCACCGTGGGGGAGCTGGCCGCGGCCACGTCCGTGGCCTTCGTCTCCGGGATGCTGGCCATCGGCGCCCTGCTCCGCTACCTCCGGACCCGCACCACGCTGGTGTTCGTCGTGTACCGCCTGGGGCTCGGCGTGCTGCTCCTCGCGCTCCTCCACGCCGGACGGCTCCGTCCGGACGCCGGCCTGGAGACTCCCGCGACGTCGGCCGCGGAGCGAGTGTCTCGCTGATGGACTCGCGGTTCGCCCAGCTCACCGCGGCGCTCCAGCAGCACCCCGGGCGGCAGCTGAACCTCCCCGGGCTCGAGCTGCGGGACTCGGCAGTGCTCGCCCCGTTCATCCTCCGGGCCGGAGAGCCGCGCCTGCTGTTCACCCTCCGCCCCGCTCACCTCCGGCGCCACGCGGGACAGGTGTCCTTCCCCGGCGGCGCGCGCGATCCCGAGGATGCGACCACGCTCCACACCGCGCTCCGCGAGGTGCGCGAGGAGCTGGGAATCGCCCCGGAGGCCGTCGAGGTCCTGGGAATGCTGGACGAGATCCCCACCACCTCCGAGTTCCGGGTCGTTCCCTACGTGGGTCTGTTGAACCCCGGCGTCGAGCTGCATCCGGACGCCGGGGAGATCGCCGAGGTCCTGGAGCTCCCGGTGTCGGATCTGCTTGTGCCCGGGCTCCGGCGGACCGAGAAACGCTTCTACCGGGGAACCGAGCGCGACGTGTACTTCTACGACGTGGGCCGTCACACCATCTGGGGCGCGACCGCCCGCATCCTCTCCAACCTCCTGAAGGTGATCTCGGCGCTTCCGGCGTGGGGCGGGGCGAGGCCAGCATGACCCTCCACGCGGTGGTGATGGCCGGCGGATCGGGCACGCGCTTCTGGCCGCTGTCGCGCAAGGCCCGCCCCAAGCAGTTCCTGGCCCTGGCCACCGACCGGCCGCTGATCGTCGAGACGGTGAACCGGCTGAAGGGCCTCGTCACGCCCGGGCGGACCTACGTGGTCTGCGGGCCGGTACACGCCCGCGCGGTGCGCCGGATGCTTCCGCGGCTTCCGGCGAGGAACGTGCTGGTCGAGCCGATCGCCCGGAACACCGCGCCGGCGATCGGGCTGGCCACGCTCCAGGTGCAGGCGCGCGATCCCGAGGGCGTGCTCGCCGTCCTTCCCTCGGACCACCACGTCGCCGACGTCGCCGCCTTCCGGGCGGTGCTGGCCCGCGCGGCCGGGCTCGCCCGGTCGGGCGCCCTGATCACCCTGGGCATCAAGCCCAGGCGCCCCGAGACCGGATACGGCTACATCCGGGTGGGCGAGCCCATCGAGGGGGGCGCATCCCGGGTGCGGGCCTTCGTGGAGAAGCCGGACGCGTCCACCGCGGCCGGCTACCTCGCCTCGGGCGAGTACCTGTGGAACGGAGGCATCTTCGTCTTCACCGCGCGGGCGATGCGCGAGGCGATCCGCCGTCACATGCCCGAGCTGGCGGTGGTGCTGGAACGGATCGCCCCCACGGTGGGCACCCCCCGTTACCCCGCGGCGCTGAAGAGACACTTTCCCACCGCCCCCGCGGTATCGATCGACTACGGGGTGATGGAGAAGGCGGAGGAGATCGCCGTGGTCCCCGGCGACTTCGGCTGGTCCGACGTGGGGAGCTTCGCCGCCCTTCCGGAGGTCCGGCCGGCGGACGCGGACGGGAACGTGGTGGCGGGGAAGGGGGCGGTGCTGGTGGACTCGGCGGGGTGCGTGGTGGTGGGGTCGGGCCGTCCGCTGGGGCTGGTGGGTCTCAGGGACATGGTGGTGGTGGACGCCGGGGACGCGGTGCTGGTGGTGCCCCGGGAGCGGAGCCAGGACGTTCGGTCGGTGGTGCAGTCGCTCGAGGCCAGGGGCCTGGGCAAGTTCGAGTGAGGCGAGGCGACGGGATGAACGCTCACATCTTCCGCGAGTACGACATCCGCGGTCTGGTCGACCAGGACCTGACCGAGGAGGTGGTGGAGCTCCTGGGGAAGGGCCTGGGCACGGTCGTTCGCCGCAAGGGTGGCCAGAGCATCGCGGTGGGCCGTGACTGCCGCGAATCCAGCACCCGGTTCCGGGAGCGGCTGGTGGCGGGCATCACCTCCACCGGGCTCGACGTGCTCGACGTGGGCGTGGTCCCGACGCCGCTGACCTACTTCGCGGCCAACACGCTGCCGGTGGACGGCCTGGCGATGATCACCGGCAGCCACAACCCGCCCGAGTACAACGGCTTCAAGGTCGGCCACGGGAAGACCACGCTCCACGGGCACGAGATCCAGGCCCTGCGCCAGCTGATCGAGGCCCGCGACTTCGAGGTGGGCCGTCCCGGCCGGTCGACGCCGTTCGACATCATCACCCCCTACGGGCACTTCATCCGCCAGACGGTCCGGGTGGGCCGCAAGGGGATGCGCATCGTGATCGACGCCGGGAACGGCACCGGTGGCGAGGTGGCGGTGCCGCTGTTCCGGAACATGGGCTTCGACGTCGTCCCGCTCTTCTGCGAGATGGACGCGCGCTTCCCCAACCACCACCCGGATCCGACGGTGCTGGACAACCTCCAGGACCTCATCCGCGCGGTGAAGACCGAGAAGGCCGAGGTGGGCATCGCCTACGACGGTGACGCCGACCGCATCGGGGTCATCGACGACCAGGGGAACGTCCTCTGGGGCGACCAGCTGATGATCCTCTTCTCCCGCTCGGTGCTGGCCGAGGTGCCTGGGGCGGCCATCGTGGGCGAGGTGAAGTGCTCGGCCACGCTCTACGACGACATCGCCGCCCACGGCGGCACGCCGGTGATGTGGAAGGCGGGGCACAGCCTGATCAAGGCGAAGATGAGGGAGACCCACGCCCAGCTCGCCGGCGAGATGAGCGGGCACATCTTCTTCAAGCACCGCTACTTCGGATTCGACGACGCGGTGTACAGCTCGGCCCGTCTGCTGGAGATCCTCACCCACGAGAAGCGGCCGCTCTCCGTGCTCCTCTCCGACGTCCCGCGCACCTTCGCCAGCCCGGAGATCCGCTTCGACGTTCCGGAGGAGAAGAAGTTCGCCATGGTGCGCCGCGCGACCGAGGTGCTGCGGGCCGCCGGGCACTCCATCATCGACGTGGACGGCGTCCGGGTGACCTTCGCCGACGGGTGGGGGCTCATCCGGGCCAGCAACACCCAGCCGCTGCTGGTGCTCCGGTTCGAGGCGAAGACGGAGGGGCGCCTCCGGGAGATCCAGTCGCTGATCGAGAACACGGTGCGTCAGGTCCAGCGAGAGGTCGGCGCGTAGCTCACGGCGGAAACCGGTCGGGCAATCTCCGCCGTTGCGCTAGACTTCCGGAATGGCAGACCCGTCTCCAGCCCTGGTGGGCATCATCATGGGGAGCTCGTCGGACTGGTCCACCCTCGCTCCGGCGGCCGAGGTGCTGGCCGAGCTGGGAATCCCCTTCGAGGCCCGGGTGGTCAGCGCCCACCGGACTCCGGACTGGATGTTCGAGTACGCGTCCACCGCGGAGGCGCGGGGGCTCAAGACGATCATTGCCGGCGCCGGTGGGGCGGCCCACCTTCCAGGCATGGTCGCAGCCAAGACGCTGGTCCCGGTGCTCGGCGTGCCGGTCCCCGCCACGGTGCTGCAGGGCGTGGACGCGCTCCTCTCCATCGTGCAGATGCCGAAGGGGGTCCCGGTGGGAACGCTGGCCATCGGCAATCCCGGGGCGGCGAACGCGGCGCTGCTCGCCGCGGCGATCGTCGGTCTGGAAAGACCCGAGGTGCGCGAGCGGCTCCGGGCCTGGCGCGCGGCGCGGACCAAGGAAGCGCTGGAGAGCACCGTTCCGTGAGCGTCATCCTTCCCGGGGCGACCATCGGCATCCTCGGCGGCGGCCAGCTGGGGCGGATGACGGCGATGGCCGCGCGCTCGCTCGGGTACCACCTGGCGGTGCTCGATCCGGATCCCTCCTGCGCCGCCCGGTTCCTGGTGGAGACCTGCGTCACCGCCGCCTTCGACGACGTGCAGGCGGGGCGAGACCTGGCCCAGCGCTGCCAGGTCGCCACGGTGGAGATCGAGAAGATCTCCATCGAGGTCATGCGCGCGATTCAGGAGATCATCCCCATGCGGCCCGGCCCGGGCGTGCTGCACGTGGTGCAGGACCGGGCGCGGCAGAAGGACTGGCTGGCCGAGCGCGGCTTCCCGGTGGGCCCGTACCGGAAGGCCTCGACCGAGGAGGAGCTGCGCGAGGCGGCGCAGGCGCTGGGCGGGCGCTGCTACGTCAAGGCCACCCGCGGCGGGTACGACGGCCGCGGGCAGGAGATCCTGACCGGGCCGGAGGACACCGGACGGGTGTGGAGCGTCCTGGAGGGGGTCCCGGTGGTGGTGGAGAAGGGGCTGGAGCTGGACTCCGAACTGAGCGTGCTGGTGGCCCGCCGGCCCTCGGGCGATGCACGCACCTACGCACCGGCGCTGAACCACCACGTGAAGGGCATCCTCGAGTGGAGCGTGCTCCCCGGTCCGCTTCCACACGCGGTGGCCAATCAGGCCGAGTCGATCGCCCGGGACATCGCCGCCGCGCTCGGCGTGGAGGGGCTTCTGGTCGCCGAGTTCTTCCTCACCCGGGCCGGCGAGCTCTACGTGAACGAGCTCGCGCCCCGGCCGCACAACACCTTCCACTCCACCGAGGTGGCCTGCGCCACGAGTCAGTTCGAGCAGCACACGCGCTCGGTCTGCGACCTGCCGCTCGGGTCGACGGAGCTGATCCGGCCCGCGGCGATCATCAACCTGCTCGGGGACCTGTGGGTCGACGACGCCGTGCCACCGTTCGACCGGGCGCTGGAGATTCCTGGGGTTCAGGTGCACCTCTACGGCAAGCGCATCGCGCGGCCGGGGCGGAAGATGGGTCACCTGTCGGCCATCGGCGCCACGCCCGAGGAGGCGCTGCAGAAGGTCCAGGAGGCGCGAGCCCGACTGGACCGGGCGCCCTGACTGCTCGCCTCCCCGATGCCTGGAGGCCAGCCGGCTGAGGAGCCCGGAGCGCGGCCCCCTTACCGCGGCCGGAGTGGCTGCGCACCTTCGGGAGGTGCGCCGCTCGGCATCCGTCCTCGAGGTGCTCGCCGCTCTGGCGGTGTCAGTCGCCATGGCCTGCGCGTTCCAGGGTCCGACCACGACGAGCAAGGCGCCGCCCCCGTCCAATGCGAATGTCACTCACCGCGAGCTCCAGAACGTGGAGCTGACGGCCAGCGTCAAGCCGACGAAGAAGTCCGGACCGCTGCGGCTGCCGGTCAGCATCCAGGTGGTGAACCGCTCCGACAAGCCGATCCGGCTGCGAGAAGAGAATTTCCAGCTCGTCGCGGGCGACGGCTCGATGCACCAGGTGGCCCGGACCAGGGCCGGGGACGGCGGAGTGCCGGGATGGGTGGAGCACATCCTGCAGCCGGGAGAGCGGTTCGACGCGGTGGTCGTCTTCGAGGACGTGGACCCGCTCGCCGAGCAGCTGACGCTCGATGCCTTCTACACCGACGTGGAGACCGGGGGACGTGGGCCCGAGCTGGCGGTCCCGGTGAAGACGCGGCCTGACGCCGTGGCCGCTGATCGGAACGACGCCGGGAGCGTTGCTCAGTAGCTCACGCCGAAACCACTTGGATCGATCCGTCCCTCGCTTGCCCTCGCGGCCGATCCCCGCGTCGCTCCTCCGTCACGTGACAACGGCCACGCTCCGTCGTCGCTCCTGGGCCTCGGCCGCGATTGCGGCGCGATCATCCGGTCGATCCAAGTGGTCTCGGCGTTAGTCGTCGAGCAGGTCGCGCACGAAGGCCATCGCCCGCTCGCGGCACAGGAGCGGGTCGGCGAGGCTCTGCGCGGTGCGGCGGAGCCACGGGTCGCTGGGCGCGCTCGCCTCGAGCCGTTCGGCCCAGTCGATGAGGGATTCGAGGGTCACCACGCCGTCTCGATACCCGGTCAGCATGCTTCGGGCGGCCATCCTGGGGTCAGGGTGCTCGCCGTTCGGGTGCCCGGGCATGGAGGTAGCTCTAGTCATCGAACGGCGAACAGTCGAGGGGTGCGGAACTCCCCTGTTCCGATGCCTGGTGGGAATCCTGGTGACGTGTCCGTCTCGGGAAGGGCCGGTTCCGGGTGCGTCGCCAGTACTCGCACCTCGGCTGCGATGCCTTCCTCGCCGACGGCGCGATCTTGGCCATGGTCTGGCGCGAGGGGCGCTCGCCCGAAGCGCAAGCCCCGGCGTCAGTCGAGGAGGAAGGTGTAGCGGTAGGTGATCTGCGCCGCGACCGGCTGGCCCTTGCGCAGAGCGGGCCGGAAACGGATGCGCTCCACCGCCTTCGCCGCGGCCTGGTCCAGCCCGCCCCCGGGACCGGAGACCACCTTCACCGTGCGGACGCGGCCGGTCTCGTCCACCAGGACGGAGAGGACCACCGTTCCCTCGATGCCGCGGCTCCGCGCGTCCTCCGGATAGGGGATGCGCACGTCCCCGATGACCGTCGGCTGGCTGTCCAGCTCGTAGAGCGGCACCGGCGAGGGCTTCACGGTGGCCGGGTCGGCCGCCTTGTCCGGCGGCTTGCCGGCGAGCGTGTTGCCCACCGGCGCGTCGAAGGTGCCCGCGGTGGTGGTGGACCGCAGCGTGAGCCCCACGACGACCGGCGGTGGCTCGGCGGGCTTGTCCTCCGGTGCCTGATCGTTCGGGGGAGGCTGCACCAGCATGCGGGGATCGAGCTTCGGCTTGAACAGCTTGCGGACCTCTGGAGCGATGGGCTTCGGCGGCTCGGGCTTCGCCTCCGGCACCGGCGGCGGAGGCGGGCGCTCCACCTCGATCATCACCAGCTCGGTGATCTTCTTTCGAGGGACGGCGGGCACCGGGGTGACCGTCAGCCAGGCCAGGACCCCGGCGTGCACCGCGAGCGACACACCGACGAATCCCCAGAGCCACGCGGCTCGGCGGGGCGACCCGGGAGCGATGAGGACCGCCTCGCTCACGGCCTCGGGGACGCGGCCTGCGCGTCCTTCTCGATGTTGAGCGCGAACCTGGCGATGCCCTCGCCCTTCACCAGGTCGATGAGGTGCATCACCCGCCCGTAAGGGAGCGACTGGTCGGCGCTGATGATCGCCCGGGTGTCGGGGTCCTGCTTCACTCCCTCCGCCACCTTCGCTCGCAGGCCCGCCTCGTCGGTCACCGTCCCATCCACGTAGAGGGTGCCGTTCCGGTCCATCACCACGTTGACCAGCCCCTGGACCGTGCTCCCGGCGTTTGCCGCTCGCGGGAGGTCCACCTCCATCGTCTCGCGAACGATGAAGTTGGCGGTCACCATGAAGATGATGAGGAGCACCAGGACGATGTCCACCAGCGGAGTGACGTTGATCCCGGTGATCTCGTCGTCGTCGTCCTGACCGAAGATCGCCGCCATGATCCTAGCCCTCGACCACGCCGCGGACCGGGCGGCTGGGCGCGGCGGCATCGGTCCGGGGGTTGCGCGCGGCGGCCACCAGCGCGTGAGCGAGCGCCTGGGCGCGGGTCACGCGGTTCTTCAGCGCCCGGGTGAAGAGGTTGTAGGCCACCACCGCCGGGATGGCGACCGCCAGACCCACCGCGGTCGCAACCAGCGCCTCGGAGATGCCGGTCATCACCGTCTGCTGGATGGCCGAGCCGCGGATGGCCACCGCTCCCAGGTCGTGGAAGGCCTTGATGATGCCCAGCACCGTCCCGAAGAGGCCGATGAACGGGGCGTTGCTCCCCAGCGTCCCCAGGAAGGAGAGGAAGCGCTCGTACCGTGGCCGCTCCGCCGCCATGGTCGCCGCCATCACCTCCTCGACCATCGCCGGACCCTGGGACAGCACCGCGAGTCCCTGCTGGACGATCCGCGCCTCCAGCGCCTGCTGGCCCTCGACCAGGGGCCGAAGCCCGTCCAGCTCACCCCGGGAAAGACGCCGGGCGATCTCATCGGCGTGCTGCAGCCGGTGAGCGCGGAAGAACACCGCGCGCTCGAGAATGACCGCCAGCGAGGCCACGGACAGCGCCACCAGCAGCCAGAGCACCCAGTCGGCGGAGGAGAGGGTGATGCGGAGCAGCTTGCTGGTGAGCCAGCCGACGTCCGCGAGGGCCAGCGCGTAAACCGTGAGAGTCATGGGGATCGCGTCGTCGTCGTGGTCATCGGATGGAAGATACGGTTCGAACAGACAACACGGATGCCCGTCGACCTCATCCTTTGTCTAGTAGTCCCGGCTCCAGACGATGTCCGCCGAGCCCGACTTGGCGTCACCGTAGGTTGCCTCGAAGCTCCATCGGGGAAGGAACTGGTACTCCAGTCGTACGGCGTTGGAGTTCTCGTACTTCGTCGGGTCGGCGCCCACCTTTCCGGCGTAGCCCAGGTAGAGGTCGTCGGTGAGGTACTTGCCTGCCTCGAGAGTCGAGCCCTCGATCACGTTCCCCTCGTCCCCCGCCTCGATGGAGAGCACGTCCAGGCCCACCTTGTTGCCCACCGCGGTCTTCAGCTGCGAGGCGGCCAGCGATCCGAGCACCGAGACCGCCTGGGATGAGCCGATCTCCGAGCCGCCGCTGCCGCGCTTGAGGTTCGTCCGCCCCGTCGCGAGGAGGGTGTAGATCTCCGACTCGGTGAGCGGCGGCTCGCTGGTGGGAACCAGCTGGATCTCCCCCGCCTGTCCCTGCACGTGCATGGACACCTTCACCCCCGCCTTCACGTTGTTGTAGACGGCCGTGACGTTGAGCGCCGGCTCCGTCGGCGGTCCGGTGAAACGGACCACGCTGTTCTTCTGGAAGTCGAAGCGGCGGCCGATGACGTCGAGCCTGCCCCGGATGATGCGCACCTCGCCGAAGAGGTCCGTGTCCTCTCCGAGCTCGACGCGGAAGTCCGGGCTCAGTCCCACTTCCACGTTCAAATCCTGCCCTTTGACCCAGAGGTTCTTGGTCGCGTCGAGCACGATCACCACCTTCATCGGCCGCTCCTCCTCGGGTGGCGCACCTCCGAGGCCCAGCGCGGGCTCGGCCCCATGATCGCGGTCCCGGTCCAGGATCTTCCGGGCGCGCTTCGGGTCCAGCGGCTTGCCGCTCTTCAGCAGGATGATGTCGTCGGGGCGGTTCAGGCTCTGCAGATCCTTCCGGGCCTGCGTCGGCAGCTCCACGTGAGCCTCGGGGATGTGGACCTTGTCGAGCTCGATGTTCCCCTTCCGTGCGGTGCCGTCGAGATTCGTCCGCAGGCTCAGCGTCGCCACCAGCTGGTCCTCGCTGAAGACCGGGAACTGCTTCGCCTCTCCGTCGGCCTTGAGCGTCCACAGAGGGCCATCCCGCGTCCCGAGCGCGGTCAGCTTCAGGAAGCCGGAGTCGGTGTGGGCCTCGAGATCGTCCAGGGAGACGCGGTCGTTTCTCGCGTTCACCAGCAGATGCACCTGCCGGTACTCACCGAAGCCGGAGAGCCCGATCATCCCGTCCTTCCACTCGAGCTTGCCCAGCCCCTCGGGAGCGCCCACGGTGCCGGTCGCCCGCGCGTCGATGTCCAGCGTGCCTGCCACCTTGCGGAGATTGGTCGTGAACCCGGTCAGGAAGGCGAGGTCGAACTTCTGCGCCGTCAGCTTGGCGTCGATGGGGGCGCTGGCGGGTTTCAGCCCACGCCGCAGCGCGGGGTAGGAAAGGTCCAGGTCAGTCCATGCCTCGAGCTTCAGCGAACCTCCGTTGACGGTCTCCAGCGCGGCGTGGAGCTGGGTCCTGGCCTTGCGGTAGTCCAGCTTCGCCTCGGCCTTCCCCAGCGGGGTATCCCCGGCACCCAGCTGCGCGGTGCGGGCCTCGGCGACCAGGGTCGGCGCCTGGAGGGAGCCCGAGCCTTGCACGGTCGCCTCCAGCGTCCCGCGCAGCCTTCGCGCGAGCCGGCCCTCGCCGACCACGAGGGGGAGCCGGGAGAGGTCGAGCGGTCCGAACTTGCCGTCCACCTTCACCGGCACGTCGTCGAACGACTTCCGGGCCTGGAGGTTGGCCGGGGAGGCGCCGACGTCGACCTTCACCTGGGCCAGGGCACCGTGCGTGTCCTTGGCGTCGAGCACCGCGGTGATGGCCTTCTTGGCCTCGACCTGGAGGTTGACGTCCGTGGGGTCCATCGGCGGCGTCTGGAACTGATGGACCTGCAGCGTCAGCTCGCCGCTCGGCGCGCTCACCGTGCCTCCCAGGTCGGCGCTGAGCGAGACAGCTCCACTCACCTCGCGTGGGATCAGCTCGGCCTCGCGCAACGGCTTGAGCTGCAGGCCGCCGATCCGCGCCCGGGCCTCCAGGGTCGCGGTGCGCACCGTCACGGCCGGACGGGCATCGGACACCAGCAGAGACAGTGACCGACCCACCGAGGCCTGCACGTCGATGCTGCCATGGAGCGCGGTGCCCTTGGCCGAGACCGACAGGTTGCCCTTCTCCGGCCCATCCACGGCGAGCGTCAGGTCGGTGGGCGGGAGCTGCCGGTACCGCACCGCGTGTGTGCTGGCGGTGGCGTGGAGCACGGGCGCGTCGGCGTAGCCGGACAGATCGACCTTCAGCTCCGCGCTCCCGTTCACCTCGGCCTTGTCCTGCTCGCACCCACGGGTGATGAGCTTCATCCGGACCGCGGTACAGATGACCTGCCCCAGGTCGAAGGCGGGCATGGCGATCTGCGCCTTGACCGACTCGTGCCGACGGCGCCGGAGGGCGTCCAGGGGAAGATCCACGTCTGCGCTCAGCTCGGTTCCCAGCCCGCGTGCCTGGAGCTGGGCCTTCGCCCGTCGCGAGATCCAGGAGCCGGTCCCCTTCAGGAACAGGTTCTTCACCTTCCCGGCGGTGACGTCGTTCGCGTCCACCGTGGCCTCGAGCGACGGGTCGGCGACTGTTCCTCGCGCCCGGGCGTCGAGGGTCACCCGTCCACCGAGCGCGACCTTGGGCGGAATGAGCGCGCGCGGGAGCTTCCCCAGGTCCAGCGCCTGGAGCCCCAGGGTCGCCTCGATCCGGTTGCCGCGTTTCCACCCCCCGAGGCGGATCGCCTGGGACTGGTCCTCGGACACCAGCCGCATGGGCTCGAGCGACAGGTCGTTGGCCGCGAAGCGGAGGTGGGCCGGCGCCTCCAGCTTCCACGTCGCCTCCGGGTAGCGGAGGGCGAAGGTCTCCATCTGCAGCCCGCGGCGGTCCTCGTCGGCCGTTCCACCGAGGTGCACCTCGAGCGGCAAGGTCCCGCCGATGCCGGCGTGGAGGTCGAGCGCGCGCCCGCGGGTGAGGAAGGTGAGGTTCACCGGTCTCATCGTGCGCTCGCCGAGGCGGAGCTCCTGGGCGCTCACCCGTGCGTTGGAGTCCAGCACCCGGTCGACGTCCGCCACGCGGCCAGAGAGCACGAGCGAACGCGCGCGGATGTCGTTGACCCGGATCGAGGGAAAGTTCCCCTCGACGCCGATCCCCGGGTGCCGCATCGGGCCGCTCGCCTCGACGTGCAATTTCCCCGAGCCGGCCAGGGGAGGGAAGCGCGAGGCCGAGAGGCCGCCGAACGTCCTTCCCAGGAGCGCCAGGTCGGTGGCCTCGGCATCGATCGATGCCTGCATGGCGCTGGACGTGCCCTTGCCCCGGCCCTGGACCCGCAGCCCGGGAAGGATGGCCCGGAGCTCGCGGACGTCGAACGTTCCCCGGTCCGCGGTGGCGTGGACCTCCACCGGACCGACGGTCGCCCTGCGCACCTGGCTCGGAGGAACGGAGAGGTCCACGGCGCCGGTGAGCGTCTCCAAGCTCTTGCCGCCACCGCGCAGGTCCGCGGTGAGCGCGAGGTCGCTCACCGGTCCCTCGGCGAGCAGCTGGGCGAGGTTGACGTGTCGCAGCTCCAGGTGTCCCTGGTCGATCCTCGGCGCCTTCACGTCTCCGCGTGCCCGGAACGCGAGCTCGGCGCTGCCGGCCCGTCCCCGCAGATCGGCCCGGGCGGCGTCCCCGTCCAGATCGCCCTCGCCCGAGAGCTCGACCGCTACGGTCGGAGTCCACGCCGGGGTGAGCGCGCGGCCCACCGCCGGTGGAACGACGAGGCGCTCCAGCTTCGCCTGCATCGCCGACCCCTTCTTGCTGCCCGAGCCCTTCAGCACCAGCCCGGCGAGGCCGAGGTCCACCGTGGCCTGGAGCGCCTTCGGGTCGCCGCTGCCTCGCACCGAGAGCTGGAGCGGGCCCTCCACCATCCCCGACACGGCGGCGCGCCCCTCCACCCGCGCCTCGAAGGCACTGGTCGGTCCGGCATATCTCCCTCCGGCCCGGAGCCCCAGGCCGGTGAGGGTCACCGTCCGGGCCTCGTCCCCCTTGCCCTGGACCAGCCGCACCGCGCCGTCGTCCAGGGTGAAGCTGTCGAGCACGAAGGTGAAGGGCAGCGGGCCGGACGACGGCTCGGGCGGCTTCGGGTTCCGGGCAGCGATGGCCCGAGTGAGGTTGGTCCCCTCCTCGTCGAGGGTGAGCCAGAGCTCGGGATGCTCGATGCGAACGACCGAGAGACGCACCGTCTTGCGGATCAGCGGGAGGAGCGCGGCGCGAACCTCCAGCAGGTCCACGTGCGCCACCTTCTCGCCCTCGGGAGTCTCCAGGGTGACGTCGCGCAGGACGAGGTGCCCCCCCTGAATGGACAGCGAGCCGGCACTCAGCTTCCCGGCGAGCGCCTCGTTGGCCGCCTGGAGCCCGAAGCGCAGGACGCGGGCGCTCCCGGCCGGGGTCTGGACGTAGATCACCACCCCCACGACCACGAGCACGATCAGCAGAAGGAGTCCCAGCGCTCCACGGACCAGCCAGCGGAGCCAGCGGCGGCGGGGGCGGGCGGCAGGCGGGGGCGGCGCCGGTGGGGCCGGCGGGGGCTGCTCGGGAATCCTGGACTGCTCCCTCACGTCAGTACCTCAGTACGCCTCGCCGATGGAGATGGTGAGTGCGCAGCGTCCTTCCGGGAAACCGGCGTAGGTGGGGCTTCCAGTCCCGATCCCGAAGCATTCCGTTCCACCCGGGGCATACACCGGATGGGCCGGGTCCGTGATGATGGGCAGCGGTCCACCGTGGTTCAACCGGTAGGCGAAGTCGAGCCGGATGGGCCCGATGATGGTGTTGTACCGGAGCCCGAAGCCGACCGCGTACTGCATCTTCGGCCCCACGTCCCGGAAGTCGAACGAGTCCACGCTGACGAAGCCGGCATCCAGGAACACCGCCACGGTCAGCGGGCCGAAGATCCGGTACCGGAGCTCGATCGAGCTGTCCCAGATGCCGTCCCCACCGACGGGCACGTACGTTCCGTTGAGCTGGGGCGTCCCGATGCTTCCCACCAGCGGATTGGTCGGTGTCGCGTTGTTGTTCGGCACCGGCAGCATCGGTGACAGCCGCCGGGTGCCGAACCCGCGGTGGAAGGTGCCGCCGCCGGAGAAGAACCGGGCGACGATGGGACTGTTCTCGCCCGACAGCAGGGTCCCGATCCGCAGCTTCCCCGCCAGCGTGAACTTTCCCCACGACTTGTAGGCGCGGAGGTCGGGGAAGATCCGCCAGTACGTGTAGTCGCCGCCGAGGAAGCCGCCGCCTCGCTGGATGCCGAGGGAGAGAAACCATCCGTTGCGGGGCTCGAGCTTGTCGTCCCGCCTGTCCCATTCGATGACCAGCTCCAGGAAGGAGAGGAACTGGTAGCAGACCGGGTCCTCGGGCGTCAGGTTGCAGCCGTACGCGAGCTGCGGGGCGCTTCCGCTGAGCCCCTGCGTGAGACCCCTGATGCGGTCCACCTCGATGTTGTACGAGGGATAGATGCGGAAGCTGCTGTGCGGCTGCCAGACGATGCCGGTCTTTGCCCGGACACCGATGTAGTCGTACGCCTGCTCGATGTTCTTGTAGAGGTTCAGCGAGCTGATCCACTTGAAGTCCCGGCCGGGGAACCGCGGCTGCTCGAACTCGGCATAGAAGTCGAAGATCGGCGCCTGCTGCTGGATGTTCCACAGCGCGGGGAGGAACGCCCAGCCCACCTTGCCCCGGAGGGTGAGCTTCCGCAGATCACCGAGGAAGTTCCGGTCGGTGTACTCGGCGATCAGCCGGTACTCCTGGCGGACGGGGTCCACCCCGACGCCGCCGCCGTAGCGGATGGTGTGGAAGGGGGCCTCGCGCACGTCCACCACCACCGGGATGACGGCGTTCTCGCGGTCGGGCCTGCCGGTGGTCACCTTCACCGCCCCGAACACGCCCATCTGGAAGACCCGGCGCTGGGCCTCCGCCATCGCCTTGTCGCTGTACCAGGCGCCCTTCCAGATCGCGCCCTCGGCCTGGTCGATGATGTAGCGGACCTGCACCGAGGGCTTGGGCCCGGTGGCGACGAAGATGTTGCCGAACTTGTAGCGAGGGCCGGGGCTGGCCAGGAGCCGGATCCGCGCGGTCTGGTCCGTGGTCTCCACGAAGACCTCGCCCTCGACCCTGGCCTCCGCGTAGCCGAGAGCCCGGAGCGCGCCGGCCACCTCGCGCTTGACGCCCTCCCACTGCTCCTCCTTGAGGATGTCACCGACCTTCACCGGGATGCTGCGCCGGACCCGCTCCTCGAATCCGGGAGGAAGACCCTCCAGCCCCTGGATGTCGATGGCGCTGATCTTGGTGGGCTTGCCCTCGTTGACCTGGACCGTCAGCGCGACGCCATCACCCTCCTTCCGCACCTCCTCGTCCACCACACGCGCCTGGTAGAAGCCCTGCGCCTGGTAGTACCGCTCGATGCGCCGGAGGTCCGCCTGCCAGGCGATCGGGTCGAAGTAGGGTGTGGCAGCAAAGGGCCACCACGAAGGTCCGGTGGTGAGGATGCGGTCCTCGATGGCCCCGGCCGAGATCTGCTCCGTGCCCTCGATCTTCAGCGAGCGGATCGGAGGCTCGTCCGGCTTCGGTGGCTTCCCCGCGCAGGCAGCGAGCCCCAGCGCGAGCAGCGCCCCGAGCCGCTGGCCCTGAACCGGGATCATGCGCCGGTGAGTCGGCCCGCGGCCTGGGTCAGGGACCGCAGCCGCGCAGCCGCCTCCCGGACGTCTTCCCGGCCCTCCAGCTCCTCCACGGGCGCCGAGATGCGGTACGCCCAGTTGGCGTCTCCGAACGAGCCAGGGAGGTTGATGCGCTCGGTCTCGCCCAGCACGTCCTGCCAGGGCAGAACGCACAGGCGCGAGGCGGCGTGCTCGCAGGCGGCCAGCAGGCGGACGTGCACCTCGGGCGTGAACTGGGCCGGCGGCGGACGGAGGCCCTCGAACTCGGGCCAGGCCTGGGCGGCCGCGGCGCGCTCGGCATCGTCCAGGGCCTCCCACCACTCGCGCGCCGTCTCGGTGTCGTGGGTGCCGGTGGTGACCAGCGACACCTCCGGGAACGCGTGCGGGTTCCGGTAGACGCGGTCGTCCTTCTCCCAGCGGAGAACACGGTATCCGGGGATCTGCAGCTCCGCGAGCGTCTTCCTGACGAACGGCGGGACGACGCCCAGGTCCTCGGCCACGATGCCGCTCCCCTCCGAGAAGAGCCGGAAGATGCGTTCACCCAGCCGCTGCTGCAGGGCCTCGTCCGGTGGGAGGAAGCGCCCCTTGGGAGTCTTCTCGTCCCGGATCCACTGGCGGAAGTAGCCGACAGCGTGATCCACCCGCCGGAGGTCGTAGTCTGCCGCGGCGTGGAGGGCTCGGAGCCGGAGCCAGCCCCAGTCGTCCTTCTCCATCGCCTCGAAGTCGAAGTAGGGGAGCCCCCAGTCCTGTCCGGTATCCGAGAACTCGTCCGGAGGAACCCCCAGGCGCGCATCCCGGCGCAGGTGGCGGGGGTTTGCCCAGGTGTCGGCGCTGTCCTGACCGATGATGAACGGCTCGTCGCCGGCCAGGAGCACCCCCTGCTCGCGCGCGACGGCCCGGACCGCGTTCCACTGCTCCTGGGCCACGAACTGGAGCCAGGCATGGAAGCGGACCCGGTTCGCCAGTCGGTCCGCGGCGGCGGTGAGGGCCTGCGGCTGCCGCTCACGGACTCCGCGGGGCCACTCCCACCAGGGGCGCTGCTCCTGATCCTCGGCCAGGGCGGCGTACAGCGAGTAGCTCTCCAGCCAGACGGCGCTCTGCCGCTGGTAGGCCTCGAAGCGGCCCCCGGGGTCGGTCCCTCGTTCCTCGAAGCGGCGGAAGGCGGTCCACAGCGCGGCCCACTTCACCCGGATCACCGAGGGGTACTTCACCCGGTGCGCCGCGCGGGCCTCCTCGAAGAGCCAGCGCTCCTCGTCGGAGAGGGTCGACACGCCGCCCGCCTCCCGGTACTCGGGAACCGATTCCAGATGAATGAACAGCGGATTCAGACCGAAGGCGCTCCGTGTCGCGTAGGGGCTCACGTCGCCCCGGGCGGTCGGGAGCAGCGGAAGGACCATCCACAGGCGCTGGCCGGCGCTTCGCAGGAACCGGATCCAGCCCTCGGCTGCGCCGAAGTCGCCGATCCCGAAGTCGTCGCGGCTCCTGAGCGAGAACACGGGAAGCAGCACGCCCGAGACGCGTCCGGTGTCGAACATGGTCGCCCGAATCTGCACCGAACGCACCTCGACGCAATCGACCCGCTTCGGGGGAGCAGGACGTGGCCTGGACAGTGAACATAGCCGGGGCTCCGGGAGATCCGCTTCCTCATTCCTTCTACGAGCGTCCAGCGCGAGAGGTCGCGCGCGCGCTGCTGGGCAAGGTGCTGGTGCACCGCGGACGGGCGGGGCGCATCGTCGAGACCGAGGCCTACGTCGGCGCCCACGACCTTGCCTGCCATGCGTCACGCGGCCGCACCGCCCGGACCGAGATCCTCTGGGGTCCCCCGGGGCGGGCATACGTGTACTTCGTCTACGGCATGCACTGGTGCTTCAACGCGGTCACCGGACGGGAGGGCCGGCCGGCGGCGGTGCTGGTGCGGGGCCTCGAGCCGGTCGCGGGGTTCCACGGCCCGGTGCGGCTCGACGGACCCGGCCGGCTGTGCCGCGCTCTGGGCATCACCGGCGCGCAGAACGGGGCCGATCTGGTCACCTCCGAGCTACGCATCCTCGATGCGTCAGCGGTGCCGGGCCGCGCGGTGGAGCGGGGCCCGCGCGTCGGGGTGGACTATGCCGAGGAGTGGGCCGAGCGGCCCCTGCGCTTCTGGGTCCGCGAGAGCGCCGGCGTGAGCCGGGGACGTCGGTCCCGCGCCGTACCATGACCTTCCCATGGCGGACCCTCGTCAGACGAGCGGCGCGATGGACGAGCTGGTGGAGTTCGACTTCGAGGTTCCCCAGTGCAGCCACTGCGGGGTGAGCCTCCTCACCCGTGACCAGCCGGAGGCCAGCCTGGTGGTGGCCCCCGATGGCTGCGTGCTGCACTGGTTCTGCGCCTACCCCGAGGCGTGCACCGCCGGGCGGGGTCAGCCGCGGCTGCCCAGCTGTCCCTCGTCCCACGAGCACCTCGACGTGGGCTGGTAGATCCCGCTCCGGGAGGGGTCGGCGGGCGCCGGCGGTGGTAGACCTCGTGCCCCTCGACCTTCCCAGGAGCACCCTCGTGCGCCTCCGTCCCGGTCTCCTCTGCGTCGCCGTCACCCTCGCGCTGCTTGGCTGCGAGCGGAAGCAGGCCTCGGCCCCCTCCCCGGCTGCCGCCCCGGCAGCACCGGCCTCCGCGCAGCCCGCCACCGGGCCGCTGATCATCGGGACGGTGGGCGCGCTCACCGGGCCCGAGGCGCACTTCGGCGGCGAGAGCCGGAACGGCGCGCAGCTCGCAGTGGAGGAAGCCAACGCCGCCGGGGGCGTCCAGGGCCGGCAGCTGGTGCTCCGCTCGTACGACTCGCAGTCGAAGCCCGAGGAGGCGGCCAACGCCATGACCCGGCTGGTCAACCAGGACGGGGCGCTCTTCGTCGTCGGCGAGAACCAGAGCAGCCTCAGCCTGGCGATGGCTCCGGCGGCGGCGAAGGGGCAGGTGCCGATGATCTCCCCCTCCTCGACCAACCCGCGCGTCACCTCGGAGGGGGGTCCGTACGTCTTCCGGGTGTGCTTCACCGACACCTTCCAGGGACAGCTGCTGGCCCGGTACGCCCGCGAGACGCTGAAGGCCGAGCGGGTCGCCATCCTGGTGGACCAGAAGAGCGACTACGCCGTCGGGCTGGCCAAGGTGTTCTCCACCCGGTTCATCGCGCTCGGCGGGAAGGTCGTCGCCGAGGAGGCCTATGCCAAGGGGGACACCGATTTCCGGGCCCAGCTCACCCGGGTGAAGGCCCCCCGTCCCGAGGTGCTCTTCATCCCCGGCTACTACAGCGACGTGGGCCCCATGGCCCGTCAGGCGCGCGAGCTGGGAATGCGGGTGACGCTCCTCGGCGGGGACGGATGGGACTCGGGAGACCGCCTCGGGCAGCTCGGCGGAACGGCGGTGGAGGGTGCGATGTACTCGACGCACTTCGCCCCCGACAATCCGGGTGGACGCGTGCAGGACTTCATCGCCCGGTACAAGGCCCGGTTCGGAAACGTGCCGGACGCCCTCGGCGCCCTGGGCTACGACGCGGCCCGGGTGGGCATCGACGCGCTCCGGCGCTCCAGTGGCGTGGGCGGACCGGCGCTCCGCGAGCAGATTGGCCGGACCCGCGACTTCGATGGCATCACCGGGAAGATCACCCTCGGGCCGGGGCGGGACGCGGTGAAGCCGGCGATCATCGTGAAGCTGGTGAAGGGACAGCCGGTGTTCGCCGCCGAGGTGTCTCCGTAGCGGCCGGCCTCCACGTCCCCGCGGGTGAGTCTCGACGACCCCGCGGGAGATGCTCGCCGAGGACGTCATCGGCGGACTCGACGAGCGGCCGCTTGACCTCCGCGCTGCCCCCTGACAGACGTGGCAGCTTCCCATGACGCAGACCAGCGTTGAGGACGACCGCGAGCTGCTGGCACGAGCGCAGGGCGGGGACATGTCCGCCTTCGAGGCGCTGGTCGGCCGTCACGAGGAGAAGGTCTACGGTCTGGCGCTCCGGATGACCCGCAGCGAGGCCGACGCGGCGGAGATCACCCAGGACACCTTCCTCTCTGCTTACCAGCACCTCGGCGAGTTCCGGGGCGAGGCGGCCTTCGGCAGCTGGGTCCACCGCATCGCGGCGAACAACGCCCTCATGCGCCTGCGGCGCCAGCGGGTCCTGGACATCGTCAGCGACGACGACCTGGCCGGGCCTGAGTTCACCGACCGGGGAAGCCTCGCCGACGTGCCCGAATCGGACTGGAGCCAGCGTGCCGACGACCAGCTCCTTCACGAGGAGCTGGGGCGGGCCATCCGGGAGGCCACCGACGCGCTCCCGGAGGGGTACCGGGAGGTGTTCCTCCTGAAGGACGTGGAGGGGCTCTCGTATGAGGAGATCTCCGAGATGGTGGGCATTTCCATACCCGCGGTGAAGAGCCGGCTCCACCGGGCCCGCCTGGCCCTCCGAGAGGCGATCGACGCCTTCTACAAAGAAGTGTGAAACCGAGGCCCGTCCCGAGCATCATTCGGGGGTCCCGACTGGCACATGTTCAACTGCAAGGAATCGATCGACTCGCTGCTGCCTTTCCTCGAGGGTGAGATGTCTCCCGAGGACGAGGAGCACCTCCGCGAACACCTCAGCGGCTGCCCCCCCTGCGTGGAGTTCGTGAACACCTACCGGGCGACGTCGGGGATGTGCCGGAAGGCGCTGGTCAAGTCGATGCCGCCCGAGGTGGCAGGACGGCTCCGGGCCTACCTGCGCGGCAAGCTCGAGACGAAGTGAACCTCCGGGGGATGGAGCTCGCGGAGCTCTCCCGCGCGCTCGCTCCGCTCGGTCCGACGCCGCTGGCCGTCCGCAAGCTGTTCGCCCGGGTGCACGCGCACGGTGCGGAGACGCTCGATGACCTCCGCGCGACGGAGCAGGTTCCCCGTGCGGTCCGGGACCACGTCCTCAGGCATGCGCAGCTGCCGTCGCTCTCGGTGGTGGAGCGACGGCGCGCCGAGGACGGGTTCGTCAAGTACCTCTTCCAGTCCCCTCTGGGCGGCCGCGTCGAGGCGGTGCGCATCCCGCTCTTCGACACGAAGTACGTGGTCTGCGTGTCCAGTCAGGTGGGGTGCGCCCTGGCCTGCGACTTTTGCGCGACCGGGCGGATGGGCTTCCGGCGGAATCTCTCGACCTGGGAGATCCTGGACCAGGTCCGGCTGATCCGCGCCGAGGCGGACCGGCGGCTGTCGGGCGTGGTCTTCATGGGAATGGGCGAGCCGCTCCTCAACCCCACGGAGGTGCTCCGGGCCGCCCGCGTCCTGTCCCACCCCGCCGGCTACGCCATCTCGGGAAAAGCCATCACCCTGTCCACCGCCGGGTGGGTTCCGGCCATCGACCGCTACGTCCGGGAGGGCCATCCCTACCGGCTGGCCTTCAGCATCACCTCCGCCATCCCCGAGAAGCGCGCCCGTCTGATGCCCGTGGAGCGGACACACCCCCTTCCGGAGCTGGTGCGGTCCATCGCCGACTACGCCCGGGCGAGGCGGGAGCGGGCCATGCTGGCCTACGTCTGCATCCGCGGGGTCAACATGGGCCGGGAAGACGCGGAGGCCCTCCGCCTCGCCTTCGCCGGGGTACCGATCAAGCTGGACCTCATCGAGGTCACCGACCCCACCGGCCGCTACCAGCCCCCGGATGCGCGGGAGCTCGCGGACTTCCGGGATCAGCTGCAGACCCTCGGCGCCCCTGTCGTCCGGCGGTACTCGGGGGGCAAGGACATCGGGGCGGCCTGCGGGACGCTCGAAGCCTCCTCGTACGGGGGGACGCTGATTCCTCCGCCGGCTCGCTTTTCCGGAGTCAGGGACCCCGGGTAGAAGGCAACCCTGCGTCCCGAAATGACACCGGGCCTGATTGTCCACACTTCCAACTTTCCAGGGCGAGTGGCAGAGTTTGACGCCCAACACAGCCATTCTCCGTCGGTCTTACCCGACCCAGGGGCCCTCGATGTCGCAGCAGCGCAAGGTCGTGCGTGCCGCGCCCGAAGCCACGACTTCTCGCCCCCATCCGGATTCGCAGCCCTCTCAGTCCGCCAGTCGCGCGCTTCCTGAACGCACTGCTCCTGCGATCACCCGCGAGGCGCCGTGGTTCGCGTTCAACGCCTCGTCGGCTCCACTGAGCCCCGAGGGTCCGCCCTTCGGTCCCAATCGCTTCCTGCTGGGCGCGAATGTGCCCTGGGTGCACTACGGCGTCGACATCGGAACGTCCGGCTGGCGCCCCGAGGGCGGCCTGCACGCCCACGCCGAGGACGCGGCGCTTCTGCGTCAGGTCTTCGAGCGTCTCCGCGCGGACGGGGTGCAGATCGCCCGCTTCTTCCTCCTGGCCGATGGACGTGCCGGGGTGCGTTTCGACGAGGACGGCACGCCCGAGGCGCTCGATGGGGCGGTGTTCGCCGATGTCGACGTGCTGCTGGAGGCGGCGCGCGCCTCGGGCATCGGGCTGGTCCTGGTGCTGCTCGACGCGAACTGGTTCGCCCCGCCAGGCATCGTCGACGAGCAGCCGGTGCGCGGACACGCCGACACCGTGCGTGACCCGGCGAAGCGGGCGGCGCTCCTCGAGCGCGTGCTCCGTCCACTGCTGATCCGCTGCGCGGATCAACCCGCCATCGTGGCCTGGGAGGTGGTGAGCGGCGCGGATCTCTTCGTCGAAGGGTCGGGTCCGGCGATCCCTGAACGGCGCGGGCTGCTGGCCTCGCTCCGCCGGAGCATGGGCCTCCGCGACCAGTCGGCCGATGCCTCGGCGCGGGTCAGCGTCGAGGAGATGCGGGCCTTCCTCTGCGACGCGGTCACGCTGATTCACCGGCACACCCGCGCGCTGGCGACGACCGCGGTGTCGCGCTGCAGCGCCCTCTCCCTGGTGCGCGGCCTGGCGCTGGACCTGTACAGCGTGGACTGGCCGGCCGACGAGGCCGACCTCCGGTGCGCGGTGTCCGACCTGCGGCTGGACCGTCCGCTGGTGCTGAGCGCGTTCCCCGGAGTGCACCCGCAGCGGAGCATCAAGACCCTGCTCGACGGCGCCCGGTGCGCGGGCTATGGCGGCGCCTTCGTGTGGTCGGTGCTGCGCCACGACCCGTCGTCCGGGTACGACGGACAGATGCCTCAGTGGGCACGGAACCATGGCGCTCAGCTGCATCATCTCGACCTGCCGGCGCTCACCCCGCTGCCCGATGCCGAGCCGTGCGAGGAGACCGCCCCGGAGTCGGAGGCGAACCGGCCCCTGGTCCTGAAGCGCTAACCCTCCGCCGCGTCCAGCCAGAGCTCGTCGAAGCGGACCTGCGGCGGCGTGGAGTGCAGCCGGAGGCCCTGAACCCGTGGGCTCGCCGCCGCGTAGATGCGCTCGTGGTACAGCGGAATGACCGGGCACTCCTGGGTGACGATCCGCTCGGCGGCGCGGTACAGCGACATCCGCAGCTCGGGGTCGATGCTCACCCGCGCCTCGGTCGTGAGGCGATCGAGCTCGGCGCTCCGGAAGCCCAGCCCGTAGACGGTCTGCGCCCCCGAGTTCAGGAGGAAGTGGAGGAAGTTGTCTGCGTCCGGGTAGTCGGCGATCCACCCCGCCCGGAAGACCGGGAGCCGCCCCTCCCGGGCGCGCTGCCAGAAGTCGGTGGGGTCGATCTCCATGTGCGAGAGCTCGACCAGCCCCGCGTCGACCAGGGGGCGGAACAGCACCGCGTCCTCGGCCTCGGTGTTGCGCCCCGGCGGATAGGCCAGCTCGAGCCGGAGACGCCCCAGGCCCGCGTCGCGGAGCAGCTGGCGCGCCAGCGCGACGTTGGTCCTCGGCGGTGAAGGCAGCTCGCCGGTGAGCAGCGAGGGCGGGGTGAGGGTGGAGGCCACGCGTGCCCCGGGATGGAAGCGCTCGACCATCGCCGCGACGTCCAGGCCGGCGCGGATGCCGACCCGCACCCGCAAGTCGTCGAAGGGCGGGGTGGCTACCTGGAAGCCCATGAACCAGCAGGAGGGCTGGCTTCCGGCGATGACCTGCTGGGGGTCAACGCCCGCGTCGCGCACGTGCTCGGCGTAGAGGCCCGAGACCACGTCCAGCTCGCCGGCTCGCAGCCTCTCCAGCGCGGTGCGGCGGTCGGGGTGGAACACGAACTCCAGCCGGTCCACGAACGGGCGCTCGGCGCGGAAGTACGCCGGGTGGCGCTCGAGCACGACGCCGCTGGAGTCGATGGTCACCGGCCGGTAGGGCCCGGCGCCGAGGTACTTCCCATTGGGTCCCATTCGGGTGACCAGCGTGGCCGGCAGCGTCACCAGATGGAGGAAGAAGGCCTTCGGCTCCTCCAGCCGGATCTCCAGGGTGTTCTCGTCGATCACCTCGAAGCCGGAGACCTCCTGCGTCTTGCCTGCGAGGTAGTCCTTCGCCCCCTCCACCTCCTTGAAGATCCACTGGTCGGGCGAGTCCACCTGGGGGTGCAGCAGCCGCTCGAAGTGTCGCTTCACGTCGGGGGCCCGGAGCGGGATTCCGTCGTGGAAGGTGAGCCCTGGGCGGAGGAAGAAGCGGTAGCTGCGCGCTCCCGAGGTGGCTTCCCACCGCTCGGCGAGCTCGGGGATCATCACTCCGTCCTCCTGGCGCAGGAGGCCGGCGTACATGCTGGCGCCGATCTCCACCATCTGGTTGTCCAGGGTGAAGAGCGGATCGAGGCCACGGGTGGACTCGAACATCGCCGACTGATGGATCCCCACCTTCAGCGTCCCGCCCCGGCGAGGCTCGGGGAGGCGGAAGCGGAAGACCTCCGCCTGGAGGCTGGCCGCCTCGCGTGAGAGCTGCTCGACGCTCCGGCTCAGCCCGTCGCCGATGCGGAGCACCGTCTGGGCGTCGGCGCGCACCTGCGCGACGTCCTCGGAGATGGCAGCGTCGCCGCGGGTCAAGACCTGATGGGCGGCGCGGATTTCTTGAAGGGCGTCGGTCAGCCGGCGAACCGCGTCGCTCAGCGCACGACCGGTGCGGGCCTGCCCCTCCGCCTTCGTCGACGCGCCCTGGGCCAGGCGAGCCATCTCCTGGGTCTGCCGGACCAGCTCCCGTCCGGCCTCGGCCTGCTCCACCGAGGCCCGGGTGAGCTCGACGATGCGGTTGGCCACCCGGGTGGAGGCCTGCACCACGTGCCCCCCTTGCGTCTCGAGTCGCACGGTCTCGGCCACCGTCGCCTCCACCGCAGCGAAGGTGCGCTGGGTGGTGGCGCGGATGTCCTTGAGGACCGAGGCCGCCTTGTCGCCCAGCACCACTCCCGCCGTGGCGCGCTCGCGCCCTTCCTGCACGTGGGTCACCACGGCGTCGACCTGACCGCGTGTCTGCCGGACGATGGCCGCGATCTCCCGGGTGCTGCGCGCGGTGCGCTCGGCCAGCGAGCGGATCTCCTCCGCCACCACCCCGAAGGCGAGGCCCTGCTCGCCGGCCTGGGCGGCGATGATGGCCGCGTTGAGGGAGAGGAGGTTCGTCTGATCGGCGACCTCCTGGATCACGTCGACGATGCGACCGATCTCCTGGCTGCGGTGACCGAGGGCCTCGACGATCTCCGCGGCGCGGCGGATGGACTCCTCGACCCGGTACATGCCCTGCACCGAGTCGTTCACCAGCGCCTCGCCCCGCTCGGCGGTGCTGGTCACCACCCGGGCCAGGTCACCGGTCTCGCCTGCGCGCCGGCGCACGGCATCGATGCCTTCCTCCACCGAGGTCACGAAGGCCGCCGCCTCGCCGGCGAAGCGGGCCAGCACGTCGCCGCTGCTGGCAACCGCGGACAGGCCCTCGCTCATGACCTGCACCCGCTCGGTGGTACGGAGCGCGAACTGGTCCATGGTGCCGAGGGCCGATGCCACCTGCTCGATGCGTGCGGTCATCTCCGCCAGGGCAGCGGTGGTTTCCTCGGCGAAGGTCGCCACCTGGGTCAGCCGCACACCCGCCACCTGGAGCGAGTTGCCCATCCCGCGCACCGAGCCGAGCGAGCGGTCCACCGCCGCGCCCTGCCGGCGTGCGGCATCGAGTAGCGCCTGCGACTGCTCACCGACGCCCTTGCCGGTGCGCTGGATGTTCCCGGTCACCCGCTGCACCTGGAAGAGCGCCCGACGCAGCGAGAGGATCAGCCGCCGGACGTCCTCCTGGCTCTCGCCGGCGGTGACCTGCGTCGCCAGGTTGCCGCTCGCCAGCTGGGCAATGATCCGCGCCCGGGCCTGCTGGCGCGAACGTGCCCAGCGGAGCCAGGTGAGCCATCCCCCCACCGTGAAGCCGAGGACGTTGATCGCCAGCACCAGCGGATACAGCACCGGAGGGAAGTGATGCGGATCGAGCGCCTCGAGCAGTGCCGCGGTGACCAGGCCGGAAGCGAGCCCGCCGAGCAATCCGAAGACGATGAGGAAGCGCTTGCCGCCCATCCGACCCGGAAACGGAGCCTAGCAATCGGCGCGCCTAGGCGCCCTCGAACGGGATGAGCGACACCTTCACCCCGCTGCTCACCCCCAGCAGCTCCTTCGTCTCGGCAGGGAGATAGACCACCTGGTCGTCGATACGCACCTGGCTGCGGACTGCGCGGAAGCGGTTCCGGCCGGACTCGCGCTCCACCGCCACCAGCATGTCCTCGGCCACCTCGAGGGCGAGGTCCTCGGGCGCCACTCGGGCCGTCCGGTACTTCCGGATGAGAGTGACCTCCGAGGTGCGGCACTCGAAATGCGGCCCGCCGTCGAAGGGGTCCACCCGCTCCACGTAGCGGAAGCCGATCCGCTCCAGCATCCGCTGGACCCCCTGAGTCTGCGGGCCCACCTGGCCGAGCGCCTTCTGGGCGCGTTCCGGGAAGAGGGTCACGAAGATGTCGGTGGAGGGGAACAGCTCCTTGATGAACTCCTTGTTCTGCCGGCTGAGCTTGTCCGCCTCGGAGTAGGTGAGGCCGGTGAACTTCTTGCCCACGCACTCCCAGAGCACGCTGCGGCCGTCGGGCATGAGCGGGGGCATCAGCTCGGCGAGCACCCGGTCCCGGAAGCTGGACCGGTGCATCGCCATGTAGAGGAAACGCACGTAGGACAGCTGCTTGCCCGGCTTCTCCGGGCCGCTGCGGTGAAGCGGGTCCACCACCAGCCCGCCGATCTCCGTGGGCCCCTCGTAGTTGTAGGCGATGGAGAGCACCTTGTGCCGGAAGTGCCGGTCGATGCTGGCCGAGTAGTGCTCGCGCTCGCTCACCTCGAAGTAGATGTGCGGCGCGTCGTAGGTCCCATGCTGGGCGATGACCATGCTGGTGCCGGTGACGGTGCCGGTGCGTGGATCCTCGAGGACGAAGAGGTACTCGCGATCGAAGGGGTCCTTCACCTTGCCGGCGAAGCTCCGGACGGACACGTCGATGAGCCTCTCCAGCGTCTCCTCGTCGTTCGACAGGTTCACGGTGTTGAGCACCGCCGCGAGGCGCCTGAGGTGGGGCAGATCGGTCTTCTGGACGTCGCGGAGCAGAAGCATCGGGGGAGGCTCCCCCTGTAGCACAGCCCACGCGGGGCACCGCCAGCCTGGTCGCCCGAGGCACCGGCCGGATCCTTCCGAGCGCCTGGGTTAGTCTCCGGCGCCCGGACCAGGGAGCGAGTGATGGCGAGCATTGGTCGGGTGTGCGTGGTGGGCGCGGGGCCGGCGGGCCTGTGCATCGCGAGGACCTTCCGCGCGCACGGAGTTCCCTTTGACGTGTACGAGCGCCACCAGGACGTGGGCGGCCTGTGGGACCAGTCGAACCCTGGATCGCCCATCTACGACTCCGCCCACTTCATCTCCTCGAAGACGCAGACCCACTTCCACGACTTTCCGATGCCGGAGGATTACCCGGATTACCCCTCGCACCGGCAGGTCCTGGCCTACATCCGCTCGTTCACCGAGGCCTACCGTCTTCGCGACCACATCCGCTTCGGCACCGGCGTGACCTCGGCCGTTCCCGATAACGCGGGATGGAAGGTGACGCTGTCCACCGGCGAGGTACGGACCTACGCCTCGCTGGTCTGCGCCAATGGCACCAACTGGCACCCGGTCATGCCCAGCTACCCGGGCGTCTTCGCCGGCGAGATGCGCCACACGCAGACCTATCGCTCGGCGGAGGAGCTCCGGGGCAAGCGGGTGCTGATCATCGGCGCGGGCAACTCCGGCGCGGACATCGCCTGCGACGCCGCCCGCAGCGCGGCGCGGGCGTTCCTGAGCGTCCGGCGGGGGTACCACTTCGTTCCCAAGCACATCTTCGGCAAGCCGGCGGACGTGTTCGCCGCGGAGGCTCCTGCGATGCCGAGGTGGCTCCAGCAGCGGGTGTTCGGGGTGCTGCTGCGGCTCCTGAACGGGGACGTCACGCGGCTCGGTCTCCCCCGGCCCGACCACCGGATCTTCGAGACCCATCCCATCCTCAACACCCAGGTGCTCCACTTCCTCGCCCACGGAGACCTCAAGGCGATGCCCGACGTCGAGCGGTTCGCCGGGAGGACCGTGCACTTCAAGGACGGGAGCAGCGAGGAGATCGACCTCATCCTCTGCGCCACCGGGTACGACTGGAGCATCCCCTACGTTCCGGAGAGCGAGTTCCGGTGGAAGGGTCACCGCCCCGATCTCTACCTGGCCATGTTCAGCCGGGAGAACCCACGGCTGTACGTGATGGGCTTCCTGGAGACCAACATGGGCGCCTACCAGCGGTTCGACGACATCGCCGATCTCATCACCCGGGCGATCGTCGCCCGGGCCGGGGGCGGCGAGGCGGCGCGCGCGGTGGACGCGCTGGTCACCACCGACCGGCCGGACCTGACCGGAGGCATCCGCTTCATCGCCACCGACCGGCACGCGACGTACGTGGATGGGCCCGCTTACCGGAAGCACCTGCGTCGCGTGCGCCGGCGGCTCGGCTGGCCCGATCTCGCTCCCGGTTGCTATCAGCAGCTCCGGACGAGCGGGCGAGCCGAAGCGGCGGCCTGACGGCGGTCTCCGCCGGGCGCCGATCCCCACCTGGACTGTACCGATCCGCGCCGGGCCGGCGTGATGGAGTGCCGCGCGCCATGCCCTCCCTCCCGCTCCTCCTGGTCGATGCCTTCACCGAACAGCCCTTCGCGGGCAACGCCTGTGCCGTGGTGCTCGACGCCGGCGGTCTGTCGCGCGAGCTGATGCAGCGCATTGCCCGGGAGATGAACCAGAGCGAGACCGCCTTCGTCCTCGGGGGCAGCGGGACCCGGTTCGACGTGCGCTACTACACGCCGGGGGAGGAGATTCCGCTTGCCGGGCACCCGACGATCGCCACCACCGCCGCGCTCGCCGATTCCGGGAGACTGGTCCCGACCGGGGCTCGCACCGAGATCACCTTCACCCTCCGGGACGGTCCCATCTCCATCGGCTACGAGAAGCGCCCGGCCGGGCTGCCCCGCGTGGTGATGACCCAGCGCCGTCCGGAGTTCCTCCAGACGCTCGACCGGGCCGCGGTCGCGTCCGTCGTCGGATTGAAGGCCTCGGACCTCCTGACCGACGCGCCGGTCCAGGTGGTGAGCACCGGCACGCCCCAGCTCATGATCCCCGTCGGCACCCCCGACGCGCTCCGGCGCTCACGGCTGGACGTGCCGGCGTACGTGGCGCTTCGCACCGGTGAAAAGTTCTTCAGCGTGCACCTCTTCGTCCTCGAGGGAGCCACCCCTCGCGGCCGGACGTTCGCCCGTCATTTCGGCGTGCCGCCCGACCACACCGAGGATCCGGTCACCGGCTCCGCGACGGGCGGGATGGGCGCGTACCTCTTCCATCACCGGCTGGTCCGCGAGCAGGACTTCCTCGCCGAGCAGGGTCACTGGATGGGACGGCCGGGCGCGGTCGAGGTCCATCTGGAGGGGACGCCCGACGACGTCCGCTCGGTGTCCGTCGGCGGCCCGGCGGTGGTGGTGGCCCGCGGAACGCTCGAGGTCCCCTGACCCCCGGCAGCCAGCCGGCTCGTGCAGTCGCCTCGCGCGAGTGCGTCCCGCCGGACCGCGATGGACAATGACCGGTCATGCGCTCGTCCATCGACCATCTCGCCATCGCCGCGGCGTCGCTCGACGGCCACCTGCTCGACGACGTTCTGGGAGTCAGCCTCTCACCCGGTGGCCGGCACGGGCGGATGGGCACGCACAACCGTCTGCTGCGGCTGGGCGATGAGACCTACCTCGAGCTCATCGCCATCGACCCCCAGGCACCGGCGCCGGCCCACGCACGCTGGTTCGAGCTGGACGAGCCCGCGATGCGCGCCAGGCTCGCCGAGGGACCGCGGCTCGTGCACTGGGTGGCCCGCGTGGACACGACCGAGCTTCCGCCTTTTCCGTTCGACGTCGGATCCTGGGAGGGCTTCGAGCGTGGCGACCTCTCCTGGCAGCTGACGGTGCGCAGCGACGGCATGCTCCCGGCGGACGGAGTGGTTCCCAGCCTCATCCGCTGGCCCGGCTCATCCCACCCCGCGGCGAGGCTCCCGGAGTCTGGCGTCTCGATCGAGGCGCTCGAGCTGGAGCACCCTCGCGCGGCTGACGTTCAGCGGCAGCTCGACCTGATCGGCCTCGACGTCCGGTGCACGCGCTCGGCGCTGCCGGCGATCGTCACCCGCCTCCGGACACCGTCAGGGCCGAGGACGCTCCGCAGCACCGAGCCGATCCGCTGACCCTTGGCCGAGGGCCCCTTGACTCATCAGCTCGCGCAGGGCCGTGCGCCGAACCCGTTTCTCGACCCGGCCAAGCCGGGGCGCCACCTGGACGAGATGACTCGCGATCTCGACCAGGCGCTCACGGCGCAGGAACGCCCGCGCTCCCTGAGCGGGCCGGTGCTACGGTCCGGCCCAGCTCGCCCTCCCGAGCAGGACCCGATGTCCACCGCACGCGCCACCTCCTCGGACCCGGTGCTGGTCTTCGAGCCGCTGGGTCCCGAGCACGCGCGCTTTCTCTTTCCCGTGCTCGGCGACGTTCGCGTCTGGGAGCACGTCCTTGCCAGCGACGGAGCCACCGAAGAGCAGATGCGCACCGTCTACGCCCGGCGCGCCGCCGGCCCGGGGGTCCCCGGCGAGCGGTGGATCAACCACGCGGTCCGCCTCCCCGGTGGACCCTACCTGGGCCGGATCGAGGCCACCGTGCACGTCGCGGACGGCTGGGCGGAGATCGCCTACCTCTTCGGCCTCGACCACCGAGGGAGGGGCCATGCGCGCGGAGCGGTGCGGTGGCTGCTGGAGCAGCTCGAGGTCGACGAGGTCTGGGCCTGCACCGCCGTGACGAACGTGCGGTCCCGTCGGCTGCTGGAGGCGCTCGGCTTCCGACAGGGCCCGCGGACACGACCGCTCGCGTCGTGGGACCCCGGGGACCTCACCTACAGGTGGGCCCGGCACCGCTGAAGCCCGCCTCGCTTTCCTGGGTGACGACACTCTGGCAGGGTGCCCGGCCATCATGGCTCGTGTGAAGGCGGTTCTCATCGGAGGCACCGGTTACGGCGGCGCGGAGATCCTCCGCAGGCTCCTCTTCCATCCGCACGTGGAGGTCGCCCGCGTCACCGCGGCGGACAACATCGGCAAGAAGGTTGGCGAGGTGCACTTCAATCTCGCCGGGCTGACCGATCTCGCGTTCCAGGAGATGGCCCCCGAGCAGGCCGTTGCCGGAATGGACGTGGCCTTCCTGGCCATGCCCCACAAGACGACGGCCAAGGTCGTCCAGGCCATCCTCGGCTCGGGCGTGCGCATCGTCGACCTGTCGGGCGATTTCCGCCTGCGCGACCCCCTGGCGTACGAGCGGTACTACGGCGTCGCGCACCCGACGCCGAAGGCGCTGACCGACGGACTGTTCACCTACGGGATGCCCGAGGTGAACCGGGTGGCCATCGCCAAGGCGCGATGCCTCGCCTCGCCGGGCTGCTTCGCCACCACCATCGCGCTCGGGCTGCTCCCGCTCGCACGGGCGGGGATGCTCATCGGTCCGGTGCACACCGTGGCCGCCACCGGCAGCTCCGGCTCGGGCGCCAATCCGCAGCTCACCACCCATCATCCGCTGCGGGCGGTGAACCTCCGGACCTACAAGCCGCTGGACCACCAGCACATCCCGGAGATCCTCCAGACCCTCCACGGCGCAGGGGGTCGGGAGCTGGCGCTGGAGTTCGTGCCAATCTCCGCGCCGCTGCCCCGGGGAATCTTCGCCACCAGCTTCGTCGACCTGCCCTCGTCGACCACTGCCGAGCAGCTTCGAGAAGCCTGGACCCGCTGCTACGCCGGGGAGCCGTTCGTCCGCGTGGTCGAGGGTCGCCAGCCGGAGGTGGTCTCGGTGTCGGGTGGCAACTACGTCGAGGTCGGCTTCACCCTCGGGGCACCCACCGGGGCGACCCGACGTGTGGTCTGCTTCAGCGCGCTCGACAACCTGGTGAAGGGTGGGGCAGGGCAGGCGATCCAGGCGTTCAATGTGATGATGGGCTACGACGAGACGCTCACCTTGAAGGAACCGGGGCTCTGGCCGTGACTGCGCTCTCCGACTTTGCCGGGCGGTGGTTCGTGGTGAAGGTGGGCGGCGAGCTGGCCGCTGACCGCACCAAGCTGGCCGGGAGCGTGGGGGCGGCGGTGGGCGAGTTCCTCGCCGCGGGCATCCGGGTGTGCATCGTCCATGGCGGCGGCCCGCAGGCCACCGAGCTGGGGCGGCGCCTGGGGCTCGAGCCGACCATCGTCGGCGGCCGCCGGGTCACTGACCCGGACACGCTCGAGGTGATGAAGATGGCTCTGGCGGGCGAGGTCTCGGTGGACGTCGCCGCCGCGATGCGCCTGGCCGAGGTCCCGGCCCTGTGCACCACCGGCGTGTCCGCCGGCCTGCTCGATGCGGTGCGGCGCCCGCCGAAGGTCATCACCGGCGCGGGGCCGGATCCGGTCGACCTCGGGCTGGTGGGAGACATCGTCGCGGTGGACACCGCGGCGCTGGAGAAGCTGGCCAGCGTGGGCTTCGTCCCCGTCCTCGGCTCGCTGGGGGGTGACTCGGGCGGCAACGTGTTCAACATCAATGCCGACACCGTGGCCGGCCGGGTCGCCGCGAAGCTCCGGGCGGCGAAGCTGTTTCTGGTCTCCAACGTGCCCGGGGTGCTCCGGGACAAGAACGACCCCTCGACCCGCATGCCGAAGCTGACCGTTGCCGAGGCCCGGGAGCAGATCGGCTCGGGCGTCATCTCCGGCGGGATGATCCCGAAGGTGGAGGAGTCGCTGGAGCTGCTCGAGGAGGGCATCGAGGCGGTTCACATCGTCGGGATCGACCCGCCCACGTCGATCCTCGACGAGGCGCGCGAGCCCGGCAGCCACGGAACGGCCTTCGTCCGCTGACCGCACCCAGGAAAGCGCGAATGGGCTCCGGTTCTCGGTCCTCGGGTAAGGTCGCGAGGACGCTGGCAAGACCGTCCGCCCAGGAGGCTCTCGTGCGCGCGGTGGGCCTGTTCATCCTGTTGGTTCACGTGGCGCACGCCGCCCCGGACGGACCAGGGCTGGCCATCGTGGGCACCACAGCCATCGACCCGGGGGGCGCGACGACACCCGACGCGACCGTCCTCGTGATCGGTCACCGGATCGAGGCAGTTGGCCCGAGCAGCCGGGTGAAGGTGCCCGCGGGCGCGACCCGTCTGGACGCGAAGGGCACGTTCCTCGTGCCGGGCCTCGTCGACGCGCACGTCCACTTCTTCCAGAGCGGCGGTCCGTACACCCGGCCCGACGTGTTCGACCTTCGTGCGTTCCGCCCGTACGCCGAGGAGCAGCGACTCATCCGTGCGCACCTGGACGAGACGCTCGCGCGTTTCCTCCGGAACGGGGTGACCTCGGTCGCCGACCTGGGAGGGCCGTTCTGGAACTTCGACGTGCGCGACCGGGCCAGGGACAATCCTCGTGCTCCGCGCGTCGTTGCGACCGGCCCGCTGATCTCCTCCGTGGACCGGTCGCAGCTGGACCTCGGCGACCCACCGATCATCCGCTGCGCCACTCCGGAGGAGGCTCGAGCCCTGGTCCGGCGCCAGGCACCCCGCAAGCCCGACTACATCAAGATCTGGTTCATCGTCACCGCCGACCAGCCGATGGCGAAGAACAGAGCGATCGTCGAGGCGACGATCCAGGAGGCGCACGCCCTCGGGCTGCGCGCAGCCGTGCACGCGACCGAGCTGGCGGCCGCGCGCGCCGCGCTGGAGAGCGGCGCCGACATCCTGGTGCACAGCGTGGACGACGCCGAGGTCGACGATGCATTCCTCCGGCTGGCCCGGGAACGAAAGGCGATCTACATCCCGACGCTCACCGTCCGTTCCGGGTACTTCCGCACGGGTCATCAGAGGCTGGATCTGACCTTCGAGGAGCTGACCCGTGGCGATCCCTGGGTGACCGGAACGCTCTTCGATCTGGCCCACATCCCCGCGGAGAAGCTGCCCGAGCGCATGCGCCTCGCGCGACAGAGGCCTCCTCTGCTCGGGCTCGATCCCACGATGGCGAAGAATCTGATGTCGCTGCTCCGCGCCGGCGTCACCGTCGCGATGGGCACCGACTCGGGGAACATCGGCACCCTCCACGGCGTCGGCGTGCTGCGCGAGATGGCGGCGATGGAGGAGGCGGGGATGAAGCCGCTCGAGGTGCTCCAGGCGGCGACCCTCGGAGGCGCACGGGTGATGGGGCGTGAGAAGGAGCTGGGCCGCGTCGCGCCCGGGGCGCTGGCGGATCTCCTGGTGCTCGAGGCGGACCCCCGGACGGGAACCCGCGCGCTGGCGCGCATTCGCCGCGTGGTGACGGACGGACGGCTCATCGACCCCGAGACGCTGCTCCCCGATTCGCCCGAGGCTCTCGCCCAGCGGCAGCTCAACGCCTACAACGCGAGGAACCTCGAGGCCTTCCTCGCCCCCTACGCCGAGGACGTGGAGATCCGGGACCTGGAGGGGAAGATCGTCAGCAAGGGCAAGGAGGCGCTTCGCACCCGATACGGCGAGCGATTCCGGACCAGTCCCACCCTCCACTGCGAGCTGCGCGGACGCGTCTCCGCCGGGTCCTGGGTCGTCGACGAGGAGTGGGTGACGGGCGCGGGGGATGCCCCCATCCACGCCCTCGTGATGTACGAGGTCGTGAACGGGCGCATCGCCCGCGTGCGATTCATGCGGTAGCGCGAGTCCGGCGGAATGCCCTTCGTTCGGTGCGCGGGCGTCGGCGCGCGCTGAACGCCGACACCCGGCGGTTGCCGGCGTCCTCGCTCGTCGGATGCGGACTCTAGAGGAATCTCCTGAGTCAGCCCCGCCGGATGTTGTCCGGTCTCCCTCCGGCTTCCGCCGCCCGCCTCTACAAGGTGCCGGTCGGAGGGTTCGTGGGCGGCGACGACGACGACGTCGGGTTCGGCGGCGAGGACGATCGAGGCCACGGCCGAACGTACAAGCCGGTTCCCCAGAACTACCAGCTGCTGTTCGACGAGGAGACCAAGCGGATCATGGAGTTCCCCGCCGACTGGCAGCCGTGCTTCCTTCCTGGTGGGCCGAACACCTGCCCATCCAATCCGTTCGCCCAGGATGGCATGTCGAAGCTGAAGAGGATGTACGCGGATCTACAGGCGGGGAAGCGGCTCGTCGTCCAGTCCGTTCCGGTGCTCGAAGTACCTCCGGACCAGACCCATCGCGTTCATCAGTGAGTCGACGGGGCCGACGCCGTACACAGCGATCACTCCCTCGAAGAATCCTTCCACCTCGAGCGGGGTGAAGTGGTCGTCACCGTCGGCCTTGGCTGCGCCGACCCGGATGAAGAACGTTCCGTCCCTGCAGTGCAGTGGCCCCTCCACGAGCACATCAGTGATGCGCGTCAGGTCAGGACGTCTTCCATGTGACGGTGTCCCGGGCGGCCAGCCCATTTATCCCGAGGTCTTCTTCCGCCGCGGGCGCGGCACCAGCTCTCCACCGCAGTTCGGGCAGACGCCCTTCATCGCCTCGGTGCACGCGACGCAGAACGTGCACTCGAAGCTGCAGATCCGCGCCGGCCCATCGGGAGTGAGGGCCGCGCCGCAGCGCTCGCAGACCGCGCGCATCTCCAGCGCCATCGTCGGAACCCCTCCTCAGTTTCGCTCGAGGACCTTCAGCGCCTCGGCGATCTCCTCCTGGCCGCAGCCGTGGGGCATCTTCCGCTTCCGCGCCTTCTGCAGCGCGGAGACCGCCTCCGGACGCCCCAGCTCGCCGAGCCGCCGGGCCGCCATCACCCGCGCCGGGCAGTCGGTCCCCTCCAGCCACTTTCCGTAGACCCCCACCAGGTCCAGGGTCTCCGTCCGGTGCTGCTGCTCGAGGTACTGGAGCGCGCCCCAGGCGGCCTGGCTCGTGCCGGACTCGGCGATGGCCTTCAGCACCGCGGTCGAGCGACCCGCCTCCAGCCGATCGAGGAAGTCCGACCTCGGGCCCTCGCCGCCCTCGCGGGAGAGGTCCTCCGCGACGCCGGTGAGGGCGCGGCGGTCCAGCACCGAGGTCGCGTCACGGGAGGCGAGCAATACTTTGAGTTCCGTCGCATGGTCCCGCACCGCGTGCAGGGCGGCCGCGCGCAGGCCCGCGACCTCCGCCGCCGGCGTGCCGCTCTTCTCCAGCCGCTCCAGGGAGGAGAGCGCCTCGCGGGCCTTGCCACCATCGAGCTGCCGCGCCGCCTCGTCGAGCCCCGAGGGGCGTGCGCGGAACGCGAGGAACGCCACCACCGCGACCAGGACCACGACGGCCACCAGCAGCGGCGAGCGCCAGCGAGGCGGCCCCAGGTTCGAGGACAGCGTGTCCGCGACCCGCGGAGGAGGAACCGGCGTGATCGAGCCGGTCGGCAGCTCGAGCAGCGGAGTCTCCGGCGCCGGACGGGCGTCGACCTGTGGCCGGCGGGCGAAGATGACCTCCGAGACGGTCGAGATGGCACGCGGCAGGAGCGTCAGGCCGATCCGCGCCGACGCCTGCGGCGGCGACTCCAGCGCCCGGACCAGGTCCTCCGCGGTCTGGAACCGTGCCCGCGGATCCTTTGACAGGCAGCGCATGACGATCGCCGAGAGATCCGGATCGTCGGCCATCGCGATGGTGACCTCGACCAGCGCCGTCGGCGGGGTCCCGATGTGCTGGAGCAGGTAGTCGCGCGCGTTCGGGCCGTTGAACGGCAGCGAGCCGGACAGCATCCGGTAGGCGAGGACTCCCAGCGAGTAGATGTCGCTGCGCGCGTCCAGCGGGTGCCCCATCGCCTGCTCCGGCGAGAGGTACTCCGGCGTCCCCAGGACCACCCCGACCTGGCTCAACCCTTTCGCGTCCGGGTCCGGCTGGAGGAGCTTGGCGATGCCGAAGTCCAGCAGGCGCGCCTGCTCGCCGCGCGGACCCGGGGTGAGCACCACGTTTTCCGGCTTGAGGTCGCGGTGAATGATGCCCTTCTCGTGGATGGCCCCCAGACCCTCGGCGAGCTGGAGCAGAACCCGCCGGCCACGCTCGGGGGTGAGCGGGCCGCCCCCCAGGTGCTGGAGCAGCGTTTCACCCTCGGCGAACTCCATCACCAGGCATGTCGCATCCTGTGACTGGCCGAAGTCGATGACCCGCACCACGGCGGGGTGCTCCACGCTGGAGAGCAGCCGCGCCTCCCGGCGAAAGCGCTCGCTCATGCCCGGCTGCTGGCCCACCTCCCGGCGCAATACCTTCAGCGCGACGCGCCGGCCCAGGCTCACCTGCTCGGCCAGGTAGACCTCGCCCATGCCGCCACCCCCGAGGTGGCCCAGCACGCGGAAGCGTTCCCCGAGGACCAGTGAGTTCGGCTCGAGCACGGCCGATCGCACGTTACCAGCCAGCCGGCTGCGCGCTCACTGTCGTCCGTGCGCCTACCCACCGGCCGATCGACCGGAAATATCCCTTTCTTGGGGCGCCTGGAGGCGGGTGGTACCGTCGCCGACTGCACCTTTCATGGCTTCCGAGGACACGTCCGGAGGCTCGGCCCCGCCCGCTTCAGAAGGTCGGGCAGCCGGGCCCGAGTTGCGATTGCTGGACCGGCGCGCGTTCGTCGGTTTCCCGCCCGTCGAGCTGCGCCCTGGCATCACCGTCGTCGACTTCGGGCTGCAGATTCCCGACGTCAGCTTCCCCTTCAACGTCGGCGCAGGCGTTCAGAAGTATCAGCGCCGCAAGCTCCACTTCGGCTTCCTCGAGGTGGCGATCGACGCAGAGCTGATCCGGCGGGCCGTTCAGGAGACGACCGCCTCGACGCTCGAGGTCTCGGACGTCGCGCTCAACTTCCGGCAGGGCTGGATCGAGGGCGAGGCGCGGCTCAAGGGTCCCTCACCCGCGGGAACCACCTTCAAGGTCGCCTTCGACGCCGACGGGGAACGTCTCGCCGTCTACCTCTACGACGTCCGCATGTACGGGTACTCGCCGGTGCCTGCGGCCACGGTGCCGCTGGTGCTGTCCCGGGCGGTGCAGGGCGCCGCCGCGCTGCCCGACGTCGAGGTGCGCGGAGCGAACGGCTTCTCGGCGCGTGTCCTCCCCCAGCTGGTCCAGCGCGCCGCGGTGTCGCGCGGCTTCCGCATGCCCAATCTCGACGGGGCGCGCCTGGCCGGAGTGGAGGTCTCCGCGCTCGGGCTGCGGCTCCGGTTCGCCTCCGGTGCGCTTCCGCCCCCGGCGCTCCTCGACGAGGAGCTGCTCCTCACGCTGGAGGGGGCGCGGGCCTTCGCCGAGGCCGAGGCGCTGGTGGCTGCCGGCAAGCTCTCCGAGGCACGCGAGGCTTACCTGCGTGGCGCCGGCGCCGAGGAGGCGCACCCGTTCGCTCTGGAGCGGCTCCTCGCGCTCCTGGTCGCCGACCCGGCCGCGCACGAGTACGTGCTGGACGTGGTGGAGACGCTCGCACGCCGCCGCCCCGGCTCTGCCGCGCCGCTATGGGCCGAGGCCGTCGTCCGCGAGCGTCGCGGCGAGCCCGCCCGCAGCGCCGAGCGATGGCTCGCCCTGGTCGAGGTGGCGCGGAAGCGCGGGGACGAGGCCTCCGCCTTCACCGCTGCCCAGGCCGCGGCCCGGGTGGCGGAGGGTCAGGCGCCGCAGATGGCGGTCAAGGCCCTCCACGCCGTGCTCGGCATCCGCCCGGATCACCTTCCGGCGCTGCGCGCGCTGGCCCGCGCGGCGGATCAGGCGCAGGACCGCGCCGGAGCCCTGCGCGCCTATCGCCGCCTCTCGGCGCTGGCCCGTGACCCGGTCGAGTCCGCCGAGGCGCACGTGCAGCTCGCCCGGCTCTCGGCCCTGAGCGAGGACGACTTCGCCGGGGCCCGCCTGCACTGCGAGGCGGCGCTGAAGCTCGCCCCGGATCTGCCTCCGGCGCTGGAGCTGCTCGGCGAGCTGTGCGCCCGTGCGGGCGAGCCGCTCCGCGCGCTGAAGGCCTTCGACCGGCTGCGGGACGTCGCGCTCGGCAGGCACGACCTCGGGCTGGTGGGCCGCGCGAACCTTCGCGCCGGCGAGGTGTGGGAGATCGGGCTCAAGCAGCTCGACAACGCGCTGCTCCGCTACCGCGAGGCGGTGTCGCTCCTGCCCGGCGACGTGGTGGCTCTGGTCGCACAGGCCCGCGCCGCAGAGGGGCTCGGCCGCGTCGCCGAGGCGGTCACCGGCTATCAGCAATCGGTGGAGCTGGCCGGTCCGTCGCCTACCGATGCCGGCGTTCGCAAGGCAGCACACGCCGCGCACCACGCCCTCGCCGCGCTCGCCACCTCCCGGTTCGGTGACCAGGTGCAGGCCCGCGAGCACTGGGAGGCCGCCCTGGCCCTGGTGCCCGACGACGCCAAGGCCCTCGAGGCGCTCGTTCCGGCCTGGCGCGCGGCAGGAGATCCGGCCGCGCTCGCCCGGGCCCTGGAGCGGGCCGCTCCCACCGTGCCCGACCCGGTTCGCCGTGCGGCGTTCCTCGCGGAGGCCGGTGAGCTGCAGCGCACGCGACTGGCCGCTCCGGACAGGGCGGAGGCGCTGCTCACCCGCGCCGTCGACTCCGATCCCCGGAACCGTGCCGCGCTGGAAGGGCTGGTGGCCATCGGCGAGGCTCGGCGCGACGGGCCGCTGCTCGTCCGTTGCCTGTCGACCCTCACCGAGCTCGCCCGCGACGGCGCGGACCGGGCGAGGTACCTGCGGCGGCTGGCGGTCGCCGCGAAGGACCTGGCCTCCGACCTCGAGGTCGCCGCTCGCGCGCTCTCCGAAGTGCTCAAGCTCGAGCCCGAGGACCTCCTAGCCTGGGGCGAGCTGTGCGCGCTGCAGCGCCGGCGGGCCGACATGCCCGGGCTGGCCGCCGCGCTCTCTGCCCGTGCCCGCGTCGCCGAGAGCCAGACGGATCCACGGCTGGCCGCGGCCTGCCTGCGCGAGCTCGCTCAGGTCGAGGAGGCCCGGCTGGGCCGCTTCGGCGAGGCGCTGGTCGCCCTGGAGAAGGCCGCGCGGCTCGACCCGCGGCCGGAGGTGCTGCTCGAGCTCGCCGACCTGTCCCTGCGCTGCGAGCGTCCCGAGCACGCCCGCCGCGCGCTGGAGGACGTGCTGGTCACCCTGCCCCGCACCGGCTCGCCGGAGAAGCTCGCCGAGGTGCGAGCCAAGCTCGGCCAGGCCTGCGAGATGACCGGAGACCTCGCCGCGGCCGCCGTGCACTACGCCGAGGCGCTGCCCTACCGCCGCGGCGACGATGCGCTCGCCGCCCGGCTGGAAGGCCTCTACGAGAAGCTGGGCCGCAACAGGGAGCTGGCCGAGGTCTGGGCCCTCCGCGCGCGGCAGCTCCTCGCCGAGGGCCGCACCGAGGCCGCGGCGCCCCTGCTCTTCAAGGGGGCCCGGGCGCTGCTCGACTCGGGGCAGCGCGACGCCGCGCACCGGCAGCTCTACTCCGCCCTGGAGGTCGCGCCGCGCGGGATGCTGGCGGGGCAGATCCTCGAGGCCCTGGCCGAGCTCGAGCTCTCCGCTGGCAACCGTCCCGAGGCCGCGACCTTGCTCGCCCGACAGGCCGCGCTGGTCGCCGACCCGCTGGCCGCCGCTCGCCTGTTCCTCCGTGGCGCCGAGCTCGCGCGGGGCGAGGCACGCGAAGGAGGGCTCCTCGAGGACGCGCTCCGGCTCGATCCCGCCCTGGCGGCCGCCCGCATTCGCCGCGCCGAGCTGCTCCTCTCCCGCGAACCCCGCCGGGCGCTGGAGGACCTGGAGGTGGCGCTGTCGCTGGCCCGCGCCGATCCGGCCGTGGTCCCGCCCGCCGAACGCAAGCGGCTGGAGCGCATGGCGGCGGAGAGCGCCGTCCGCGCCGGGGACCCCGAGGCTGCGCGCCGGCACCTCACGGCCTACGCCGACGCCGCGCCCGACGACATCGACGCGCTTCTCCAGCTCGCGGCGCTGCACCGGAGCGCCGGAGCGGTCGAGGCTCTCGCGGCGCTCCTCTCCGGGCTGTGGCCGCGGCTGTCGGGCGAGCAGGCCCGGGCGGCCTGCAGGGAGCTGGTGGAGCTGTCGCTCGAGTTGCACCGTCCGAGCGAGGCGCTGGACGCCCTCCGGCGACTGGTGGAGCTGTCGCCGAACGATCCGTGGGCGCTGGAGACCCTGGTCTCGCTCCTGCCCCCCGCCGTGCCGGGGAGCGACACCGAGGCGCTTGCCCTGCGGACGCGCCTGGTGGAGGTGACCACCGGCGCCACCCGCGCGCACCACCGGGTGGAGCGGGCGCGTCTGCTCCGCGCCCGGGGCGACCGGACCGCCGCGCGCGAGGAGCTCACCCGGGCCGCGGGGGAGTCGGCGGAGCCCGCGCTGCTCTGGCGCGAGGTGGCGCTCCTCGCCCAGGCCTCCGACGATGCCGCCGGCGAGGTCGAGGCGTGGCAACGGGCCCTGGAGCGGGATCCATCGGTCGGCGTCGAGGCCGCCCCCAGGCTGCTGGCGCTCGGACGCGGGTTGCAGGAGAGCCGTCCGGATCTCGCCGAGGCCGCACTGCGTGAAGCCAC
>Ga0070664_100000151_pt1 | contig 48168 bp, 47 predicted proteins | sample KBSC73metaG_FD_65863 | JGI IMG/M metagenome (GOLD analysis project Ga0070664, IMG submission 65863) | Corn rhizosphere microbial communities from Kellogg Biological Station, Michigan, USA - KBS C7-3 metaG | ecosystem: Host-associated > Plants > Roots > Rhizosphere > Soil ... | reverse complement strand
AGTGGCGGGGGCGGGATTTGAACCCGCGACCTTCGGGTTATGAGCCCGACGAGCTACCAGGCTGCTCCACCCCGCGATGAGACTCACAATGTACCGTTTCAACAGGGGAACTTCAAGGAAGAGTTGTCAGGTGAGACCGGGATTCGAGAGCAATTCGCGGCTAAGGATAACGCGTTGCGGGATGCCGGTAGCACCGTGGCCGGTTGCCGGTGAACAACGCTGCCGACGTTTCAGGTGGACTTAAACGCAGGGCGTTGATCCTACCGTACGCGCCCCCGACACGTCATCAACGCAGTTTACGCGCAACCGGGAACCGTGCTACCCGCATCGCGCAACGCGTTGAGGATAAGAGCGGAACGCGCTCAGAACAAAGCAGTTAGTCCTATCGTCGCTCCCCGAAACGGTAAATGATCTCCTTGTCCCCGCGCACCATCCCGAATTCCTCCCGCGCAATTCGCTCCTGGGTCGCGCTGTCGCTCTTCACCAGGCGGAGATATCGGCCGAGCGAGTCGACCTGGTGCTGAAGCGAATCGACCTGGCGTGTCAGCGTCGCGGTGCGCGAGTGGAGCACGAATAGATCACGCGTGCTGTACTCTCCACCCTGCACCGCGAAATAAAGAGCAACGGCGCCGAGCGCCCACCAGATCAACCGCTTCACTGCTTACGCCAATCCGTAGATCGCGCCGCCCGGGTACTCGGCGATCGCGCCAAGCTGTTCCTCGATGCGCAGCAGCTGATTGTATTTGGCAACACGATCGGTGCGGCTCGCCGAGCCGGTCTTGATCTGGCCCGCGCCGGTTGCGACGGCGAGATCGGCGATGAAGGTGTCCTCCGTCTCGCCCGAACGGTGCGAGATGATCGACTGATACCCGTTTGCCTTCGCCATCTCGATCGCCTCGAGCGTTTCAGTGAGCGTGCCGATCTGATTGAGCTTGATGAGAATGGCGTTCGCCACGTCCGATTCGATCCCGCGCGCGAGACGCTCGGTATTCGTCACGAACAAGTCGTCGCCCACCAGCTGAACCCGGTCCCCGAGCGACGCGGTGAGCTTCGCCCAACCATCCCAGTCGTCTTCGGCCAGACCGTCCTCTATCGAGACGATCGGAAATTCATCGAGCCACTTTCCGTAAAGCTCGATCATCCCCTCGGCGTCGCGCGAGCCCGCTCCGGATTTCTTGAAGGTGTACGTCCCACTCTTGTACAGCTCGGACGCCGCGACGTCGAGCGCGAGCGCGATCTCGCGCCCGGGAGCGTAACCAGCAGCTTCGATTGCCTCGACCACGACGCGCAGCGCTTCTTCATCGGTCTTGAGATCGGGTGCGAAGCCGCCCTCGTCACCGACGCCCGTCGACAGCTTGCGCTTGACCAGCACTTTCTTGAGCGCGTGAAAGACCTCGGCGCCCATTCGCACCGCATCACGGAATGTCGTCGCGCCGATCGGCACGATCATGTACTCCTGGAAATCGACGGTGTTGGTCGCGTGCGCGCCGCCGTTGAGGATGTTCATCATCGGCACCGGAAGGGTGCGCGCCATCGGGCCGCCGAGGTAGCGATAGAGCGGCATTCCCACATCCATCGCCGCCGCGCGCGCCGTCGCCATCGATACCGCGAGAATCGCGTTCGCGCCCAGCTTCCCTTTGTTGTCGGTGCCGTCGAGCTCGATCATGGTGCGATCGATGAGCATCTGATCGCTCGCCGGCAGGCCGTTGAGGGCCGGCGCGATCTGCTCCTCCACGCTCTGCACTGCCTGCTCGACTCCTTTGCCGAGGTAGCGCTCGGCGTCGCCGTCGCGGAGCTCGAGGGCTTCGTGCTCGCCGGTCGATGCGCCGCTCGGGACGGCCGCGCGACCAAATGCGCCGCTGTCGAGGACGACGTCTGCTTCAACGGTGGGATTCCCACGGCTATCCAGAATTTCCCGCGCCTTGATCTCGATGATGCCTGACATTTTTTGTTGGGACTCTTGCTATCGCGTTTCGGTGGGTTGGGTTTCGGTCGAGAGAATCTCGGCCGACGAGGGCAGCCGCGACGTCAGAGTCGGCAGCGGCTCGATGCCATAAAGCTTCCGCATCGTGTCCGCCATCCTCGTTCTGACCGCTTGCATCAGCGCTTCGCGGTGATCGTAATCGATACCGGTGGTGCTGACGGGCTCGAGCAAATGTACATCAATCGTCCCCGGATGAGCCCAAAGTGAGCCCTTGGGCATGATCTCGATGGTGCCATGCACGACGATCGGAACGATGGGTACGCCGGCCGCGATGGCGAGGACGAATGGGCCCTTTTTGAACGGACGCAATGGGTATTCGTGGCCCCGCGTTCCCTCCGGAAACACGACTACGGAATTGCCGGCCCGAATTCGCTCGGCCGCAACCTCGTACGCGCCGAACGCTGCCTTTCTGTTTTCGCGCTGAAGCTCGATCATGCCGGCCGCGCGCATCCCTTTGCCGAAGATCGGCACCTTAAACAGCTCGGCCTTCGCCACGAACTTGTATCGCGGTAGGATTCGCGCCAGCGCGGGAACGTCGAACCAGCTGACATGGTTGGATGCAAAGATGCGCGGCGCGTCGCCGGCGAGGTTTTCCCTGCCGTGAACCCGGATCTTGATGCCTGCAGCCCACAAAACGGCGGCGGACCACCAGCGCGGGGCCTTCTCGAAGATTCCACCGGGCTTGTCCTTGACGCCAAACATCGCGGCGATGATCACGCTGGACCCGATCACGAAGGTCGCGAAAAACGCGGTCACGAAAAGAAGAATGGTTCTAAGGAATGCGATCATGAGTTACCGAAGTGGTCGAAGCCAGCTGGGGCGCCAATCTGTTTGCCGTGCTCGAGAAGCGACACACGCGGAGGTCCGGCAACAACCTGGCCGATCTCGGTGAGATCGAGCCCGAATTCCTCGACGAAGCGGACGGTATCGATCTCGGGCGCCGTGACGACGATCTCGTACTCCTCGCCAGACCCCGCGGCTTCGATGGCCGAGACGCCCTCGAATCGGGGAATGCGCTCGACATCGATCTCGATTCCGATTTTGCTGGCGGCGGCGATGTGTGCGAGGTCAGCAGTGAGCCCGTCGGAAACGTCGATGCCGGCGGACGCTCCCCGGGCGACGAGGCCGAGTGCGGCATCGATCCGCGGAATCGGACACGCGAACCTCGCGCGCTGGGCTTCGCTCGGCCTGCTCCCCGCGCGCCAGGCTCGCACCGCAGCGGCCGGGCCGCCCAGGCGGCCGGTGACATAAACGCGTTGACCCTCCCTGGCGCCGCTACGGGTTAGCGGGCGATCGGTCGTGCCCAGCGCCGTGATGGTGAGCGATAGCTCCTTCCCGGAGGAGAGGTCTCCGCCAACGATCGGGCACATCACCGCCGAAGCGCCCTCGCGAATTCCGGTCGCGATCTCGCGAGCATCCTCTTTTTTGGCCTCCGGAAGTGTAAGCGCGATCAGAATTCCTAGTGGCCGCGCCGCCATCGCTGCGAGATCGCTGAGCGCGGCCGCGGTGGCGCGATACCCGATCTCGAAACTGTTGAGCCAGTCGCGGCGGAAATGCACTCCCTCGACCGAAGTGTCCGTCGACACAACGAGCTTTTCGCTCCCGGGAACCTCGAGAATTGCGGCATCGTCACCGATGCGCTGAGCGGATCTTCCCCAGGTCGTGAGCAAAGTGCGCACGATGTCGAACTCTTTTCCGGGACCAAGCGCGATGTTCTGTTCGCTGGTTTTGCGGCTGCTCATCGGGCGACCGCCGGCAGCTCGGCGAGAACCGGCGGATCGACGCGCGGCTCGGGCTCGTTCCACGCGCGCGGAAGCGCGTACATGACATCCTCCAGAATCGTCCCGCGCACGTACTCGCACAGCTCCGCGGCGCGGCCGTGGAGCCAGGCAGCACTCGCAGCCGCAATTGTCGGATCGCCGGTCTGCGCGAGGATTGTTCCCGCGATTCCGTCGAGAAGATCCCCGCTGCCGCCGGTGCCGAGCGCAGCCGTGCCGCGGGCGACAACGAGGCGATCGCCGTGCGGAGTCGAGATCACGGTCGGTGAGCCTTTAAGCAGCACCGTCGCGCCGGTGACGCGCGCCAGATCGAGTCCGATCTCGAAGCGGTTGGCGAGAACGGTTTTCACGTCGGAACCGGTCAGGCGCGCGAACTCGGCGGCGTGCGGGGTGATCAGAGCCGGACGTCCGGACAGCTGAGCGCCCAGGGATTTCGGATCGCCCTCGAAGATGTTCAACGCGTCGGCGTCGAGAAGAATCGGCACTCGCGCCGATCCGCGGAGGATTCTGTCGACCGCTTCCTTTGCCGCGTCGGATTTACCGAGCCCGGGTCCGATCACGATTGCATCCGCCCAGGTGGTGATTTCGGTCCTCACCTGCTCGGCGCCCGACGGCCATTCCCCGAGCAGCGCGGACGGTACGGCGGAGAGCACCGGACCGGTGTTGTCGGGGTGCACGAGAGCGCGCACCAGTCCAATCCCGCTGCGGAGCGCGCCACGAGTCGCCATCACAACCGCGCCGGGCATGCCCGGCCCTGCACCGATGATCGCCAGGTGCTTGCGAGTGCCTTTGTGGGCGTCGTAGTGGATCGCGGGCACCCGCGATCTGACCCAGTCGCCATCGACAAGCATTGGGAGAGCTGAGGAGCGGCTTGCGCCGCTTCCGCCCTTGGCGGCGTCGAGGCCGATATCCACGGCGACGATGACACCGCAGCAATCACGCGCCAGCAGAGTGCCGCGCTTGATCCCGCCGAAGCTGATGGTGAGATCGGCCACGACACAATTGGTATGGTCACCGGAAGTCGCGTCGAGCCCGCTCGGCACATCGAGCGCCGCGATCGCTGCGCCTGCCGATCGCCGCGCGTTGATGCTATCGATTGCGGCCGCGATCTCCCCGCGAGGCGCACCCGCGAAGCCGGTTCCCAGGAGCGCATCGACGATGAGCGCTCGATCTTCGCCGGGGGTGCGGCCGATATCTACCGAATCGAGCGCCGCGGCTCGCATCGCAAAGGCGTCAGGGGCCTTCTCTGGTGTTGCGCTTCCAGCCTCGACGACGTGCACGTCGGCTCCATCGCGAGCGAGCGCGCCCGCAACCACCCAGCCATCGCCGCCATTGTTGCCGGAACCGGTGAAAACCGCGACGCCAGAGCGTACGCGTTCCGGAAATCGGCGCGCGATCTCGCCAGCCGCTGCATTTCCGGCGCGCTCCATCAGCACGCGTGAAGGAGTTCCTCTGTCAATTGCCGCCCGATCGCGCTCCGCTGATTCTCTGGCGCCGACCACCCAGACGGGCATTACGGAAGTGGGATCTACGCCTGTTGCGCGCAGTTCCAGGGGTAGTCGCGCTCGAAGGCCATGTCGAACTCGAACACGTCGACGAATTCGTCGCGCGTGTCCTGCGGCTGGCTGAGGAGGAATCCGAGATCCACGAGGGTGAAGACGATGTCGCCGATGTCTGCCGTCGACGAGATTCCCCAGTGCTCGAGCACCACGCGCGCCATCAGGCCGTAGCGTTCCAGCGCCAGCTCGCGGCAGGCGTGGGCGAGCTCCACACCGGTGATGTGACGCCTCACCGTGAGCTGGGTCTGACACATCTCCAGCGCGGAAAGGACGAACAGGTATGCCTGCTCGTCGAACCGCGGCTCGCGGATCCTGATGCGATCCATGATGCCTTCGCGAAATGCCAGCTCAGCCATTGCTACTTTTTATCCGCCATCGGTGGAAAGGATTTGTACAGAGGAAACCGGTTCGTCAAGTCGAGCACTTCCTCTTTGACTGACGATGCGACCGTCGCGTCACCACCACTCGTGATTACCCTGTCGATGAGCCCGGCGATCTGGTCCATTTCCGGCTCTTTCATCCCGCGGGTGGTGACCGCCGGAGTGCCGATCCGGATGCCGCTGGTGACGAAGGGAGACTGGGTCTCCTTGGGAACCGTATTCTTGTTGACGGTGATGCCGGCCGCGTCGAGCGCCTTCTCCGCCACCTTGCCGGTGACGTTCTTGTTGCGCAGGTCGACGAGCATCAGGTGGTTGTCGGTGCCGCCGGAGACGATGTCGAATCCGCGCTCCATCAGCGCGCCGGCAAGGGTCTGCGCGTTGCGGACGATCTGGCCAGAGTAGTCCTTGAACGAAGGATCCAGCGCTTCCTTGAACGCGACCGCCTTGGCGGCGATGATGTGCTCGAGCGGCCCACCCTGGGTGCCGGGGAACATCGCCTTATCCACCGCTTTGGCGTGCTGCTCCTTGCAGAGTACGAGACCGCCGCGCGGCCCGCGCAGGGTCTTGTGGGTCGTGCTGGTGACGGCGTCGGCGTGCGGCACCGGCGACGGATGGTAGCCCGTCGCGACGAGGCCGGCGAAGTGCGCCATGTCTACCATGAACGTCGCACCGATCTCGCGCGCGACTTCCGCAAACGGCTCGAAGTCGATGATCCGCGAGTATGCACTCGCACCAGCGATTATCATCTTCGGCTTCTGCTCCCGCGCGATGCGCTGCATCTGCGCGTAGTCGATCCGGCCATCCTCGCCGACGCCATAGTGAATCGCGTGGTAGAGCAGTCCGGAGAAATTCACGGGCGAGCCGTGGGTCAGGTGGCCACCCTGCGAGAGGTCGAGCCCGAGCACGACGTCACCGGGCTTGAGGAAGGCCAGATAGACCGCCGCGTTGGCCTGCGCGCCGGAATGCGCCTGGACGTTGGCGTGATCCGCAGAAAACAGTTTCTTGACCCGATCAATCGCCAGCTGCTCGATCATGTCGACGAACTCGCAGCCACCGTAGTAGCGCTTGCCAGGCAATCCTTCCGCGTACTTGTTGGTGAGCGGAGTGCCCATTGCCTCCAGCACCGCCGGTGAGACGAAATTCTCGCTCGCGATCAGCTCGAGGCCGTGGCGCTGGCGATCGACTTCGCGGTCGATGAGACGCGCTACTTCCGGATCCGATTGCGCCAGCCGTCCTTCCGGCATGGCGACGCGCGAAACTGGTTTTGGTGGTGCCTGAGTCTGCGGCATCAGGGTTCCCTGGAGTCGATCTTCTTGACGCGCCGTTCGTGGCGCCCACCCTCGAATTTAGTATCCAGCCAAAGCTTCATGGTCTGCAATGCGTCGGAATCGCTGATAAATCGCGCCGGCAAAACCAGCACATTGGAATCGTTGTGCTTCCTCGAAAGTTCGCCAATCTCCGGCGACCAGGCCAGCGCCGCCCGCACACCGGGATAACGGTTGGCGACGATATCCATCCCGATTCCGCTGCCACAAAGGAGAATTCCACGCCTGGCCTCGCCGTCGGAAACTTCCTTTGCCACCGGCCGCGCGAAATCCGGGTAATCGGCTGGCTTGTCCGGATCGTAAGATCCCATGTCGTCGGGATTGTAGCCGAGTTTCTTGAGCTCGGCGACCAGCCGATTCTTCATATCGACGCCGGCATGGTCCGAGGCAATCGGAATCGTTTCGCTCACCTCGCCTCCGCGAGTCGCTGCTCCGCGAGACGGTCCGCCGCCTCGTAGGTTGGGATGCGCTTCGCCTCGGCGATGTCGAAGACCTTGAGAATCGTGTCGTAGATTTCGTCCGCCTTTTCGTGGGCGCGCTGCTCGTCCCAGCCGGCGACCTCTCCGTAGACATTGATCACGCCACCCGCATTCGCAACGTAATCGGGTGCGTAGAGAATGTTGCGGCGCTGGAGCTCATCGCCATGCCTGTCTTCGAGTAGCTGATTGTTGGCAGCGCCGGCAACAATTTCGACCTTGAGCTTCGGAATTGTCGTGTCGTTGATGATGCCACCGAGGGCGCACGGCGAAAAAATGTCGGCGTCCGCCGAGAAGATCGCGTCGCCTTCGACGATCTTCGCGCCAGTTGCCTGCGCCACCCGAGCCGCTTTCGCGGAATCGATGTCCGAGACGATGAGCTGCGCTCCGGCCCGGTTCAATTCCTTGGCGAGATGGCTGCCGACGCTGCCGCAGCCCTGTACCGACACCGTTCTTCCCTCGAGGCTGTCCGAGCCCCACCTGCGGTTGGCCGACGCCTGTACCGCCCTGAATACGCCGTGCGCGGTCACCGGCGACGGATCACCCGATTTTCCGGCGAGACCGGCGACGTGGCCCGTCTCCATATGGACGTAATCCATGTCCCTGGTGGTGGTTCCGACATCCTCGGCGGTGATGTAGCGCCCGCCGAGGCTCTCAACAAAACGACCGTGAGCACGGAAAATCTTCTCACGGTCCTTGATCTTGTTGTCGCCGATGATGATCGACTTGCCACCGCCGAGGTTTAGGCCAGCCACGGCATTCTTGTACGTCATGCCGCGCGAAAGCCGAAGCGCGTCGGTTATTGCTTCCTCATCGGTGGCATAATGCCAGAATCGCGTGCCGCCCAGTGCGGGCCCAAGCTTGGTGCTGTGCACCGCGAGAATGCCGCGATAACCGATCGAAGGGTCGCTGCACAGCACCACCTCTTCGTGTCCCATTTCAGCCAGCGTATCGAACAACTTCATTTCGTTGTATTCCGTAAAAGAGTTATGACTGCCCGTAGAGAGCGCGCGCGATGACTATCCGCTGAATCTCCGACGTGCCCTCGTAGATCTCGGTGACCTTCGCATCGCGCATAAGCCGCTCCACCGGATAGTCCTTGACGTAACCGTATCCGCCGAAGATCTGTACTGCCTGCGTCGTCACCCACATCGCGGTCTCGCTCGCCATCAGCTTTGCCATCGAGCTGAACTGCCTGATGCTCTGACCGCGGTCCTTTGCCGCCGCTGCCGCGTGGAGCAGCGCGCGCGAGCCCGATACTTTCATCGCCATATCGGCGAGCTTGAACTGAATTGCCTCGAATTCCTTGATCGCTTTGCCGAACTGCTTCCGCTCGGCCGCGTACGTCACCGAATGCTCGAGTGCCGAGCGAGCGATGCCGATTGCCTGTGCCGCAATTCCAAGGCGACCATTGTCGAGCGACTGCATCGCGTAAACGAACCCCTGGGTCTCGTCGCCGAGCAGATTTTCAGCGGGCACACGCAGGTTGTCGAAATTGAGCTGCACTGTCGGTGATGCGCGGAGGCCGAGCTTGTCTTCCTTCTTCCCGACGTTGAATCCCGGCAGGTCCGGGGTGACGATGAACGCGCCGATGCCCCGCGCTCCACGACGCGCCCCCGCGTGGTCCGTGCGCGCCATCGCAATGATTGCACCGGCGGTGTTGCCGTTGGTAACCCAGCTCTTGGTGCCGTTCAGTACCCAGCAGCTTCCATCCTTCACCGCCTGGGTGGTTAGCGCGGACGCATCCGAGCCGGCATCCGGCTCTGACAGCGCGAAGGCGCCGAGGATCTCACCCCGCGCCATCTTCTTTAGAAACCGGTCCTTCTGAGCCTCGCTGCCGTACCGAAGAATCATTTGCGTCGGCAGCGAGTTGTGCACACTCATGAGGACCGCGACGGAGGCATCGGCGGCCGCAATCTCCTCGAGCGCGATCAAATACGTGCCGGTGTCGGTGCCGAGGCCGTCGTACTCTTCGGGCAACATCATGCCGAGGAATCCGAGCTCACCGAGCTTCGGAACGAGGGACGGCTCGAAGTACGCCTTCTCGTCCCACTCCGCTGAATGCGGCGTTATCTCGGCGCGGGCGAACTCGCGGGCGAGCTTCTGTACTTCGGTCTGCTCTTCGGTGAGCGGGTGGAGGGCCCAGGACACTGGCTACTTACTATAGGTATAGAAACCGCGGCCGCTCTTTCGCCCGAGCCAGCCGGCGGCGACGTACTTCTTGAGCAGCGGACACGGACGGTACTTCGGATCGCCGAGTCCATCGCGAAGGACTTCGAGGATTGCGACGCACGTATCGAGTCCGATCAAGTCGGCGAGGGCGAGCGGGCCCATTGGGTGGTTCATCCCCAGCGTCATCACCTCGTCGATCGCCGCGGGCTCGGCCACACCCTCCATCAGGCAATACACCGCTTCGTTGATCATCGGCATCAGCACGCGATTGGACACGAAACCGGGATAGTCATTGACTTCGACTGGAGTTTTTTCGAGTCGGCGCGCGACATCGGTGACGTAGGTCGTGGTCTCGTCAGAGGTCGCGAGTCCGCGGATGATCTCCACCAGCCTCATCACCGGCACCGGATTCATGAAGTGCATGCCAATGACTTTCTCGGGGCGCTTGGTGCGCCGAGCGATCTCGGTAATCGAGATCGAGCTGGTGTTGCTGGCGAGAATCGCCTGTGGTTTGGCGATGCGATCGAGGTCGCTGAAGATCCGGAACTTGAGACCACTGTCCTCGGTCGCGGCTTCGATGATCAGGTCGGATTCACCGGCGGCGTCGAGATCGGTGCCGGCCGCGACCCGCGAAAGAATCTTTTCCTGATCGGCCGCGGCAATGGTGCCTTTCTTCACCTGACGCTCGAGATTCTTCGCGATGGTGGCCTTCCCCCTGTCGAGCGCCTCGCGAGACACGTCGATCATCATCACGGGAATGCCGGACTGCGCGAAGACGTGCGCGATGCCGTTCCCCATTTGCCCTGCGCCGATTACCGCGACGCGGTCGATCATGCTCTGGACTCCATGTGGCGCAGATAGCGCCCGTACAGGTAGAAGATCGCGATGAACATCAGCACCACTGCCGCCAGCCCGCCTTCGGGGCCCCACGGGCCACCGGTCAGCCAATCGGGACCCGTTTCGATCGTCCGGTAGTCCGGATCCTGCGCCGGCAACCCGCTCACCGAGATGTGGAGCGCACCGGCCATCACCCAATTCCAGGCGAAGTGGGCTGCACCGGCGGCGTAAAGACTTTTTGTCGCCAGCAGAATCGCGCCGAGGAAAAATCCGGCGACGGTGACCGCCAGAATTGATTCAGCATCGACGTGTGGATTGGCAATGTGCATCAGGCCGAACACCACACTCGTCACGATGAGCGCCATCTTCCAGCCGGCGACGCGCCGCATCACGGCGAACAGATACCCGCGGATAAAAAGCTCCTCGAAGAACGCCGCCGGAAGCAGGATGAGCGCGTATCTCCCGGCCGTCCTGAGTGAGCTGCCACCGCTCGTCGGCACGATCTGAAGCATTCCGACCGAGAGAAGCGCGAGGCTCGCGAGTCCGATGGTCGCGGCGCCGAGCGCCGTTCCCTGGGCCAAGACCAGAGGGGATGCCGCCGCGCGATCGAGCGCGACCGCTCGCCATGGCCATCGCTGCACCCGCAACATGACTGCGGTGGCGATCAACGTACCGCCGAAGGTCGTCCACGCGTCGACGACCTCGCGCCAGCGGGGATTCGTCGTCCCAGGAAGGAACAGCGATACCCAGCGCAGCAACACCGTCGCCGCGAACATTACCAAAAAGAACGCGACGACCGATGCGGCCAGAACGATCCGCTCTCTGAGGGTTGTTCGCGCTGCCGCCGGCGTGGCTGTCAATCGAGCCTAGTTCGCGCGCTCGACGCTGAGCGCGACGGCATCGCCGCCGCCCAGACAAAGCGTGGCAAGCCCTTTCTTCGCGCCGCGATCTTTCATTGCGTAGAGCAAGGTCGTCAGCACGCGGGCGCCGCTGGCACCAATGGGATGGCCGAGCGCGATCGCACCGCCATTGACGTTGACGCGCTTCCAGTCCCAACCCAGCTCCTCACCGTCGGCGATGGCCTGCGACGCGAAGGCTTCATTCGCCTCGATCAGATCGTAATCGCTGATTTTGGAGCCGGTTTTCTCCATCAGGTTGCGAACGGCCTTGATCGGTGCGAAGAAAAGATCTTCGGGCTTCGTCGCGCCTGTCGCGTAACCGGTGATGCGTCCGAGGATCTCGAGTCCATGCGACTCGGCGTATTGCTCCGACACGATCACCAGCGCCGCGGCGCCATCGTTGAGGCTCGACGCGTTGCCGGCGGTGACGCTGAGATCGTCGTTGCTGCCGTTCTTGCCCGGGAACGCCGGCCGCAGCTTGGAGAGCGTTTCGACCGTGGTGTCCTTGCGTGGACCTTCGTCGGTATCGACGGTGGTCGGGCCTTTCTTGCCGGGGATCTGAACGGCGGCGATCTCGTTCCTGAACTTGCCTGCCTCGATCGCCGCTACTGCCTTGCGGTGCGACGCCGCGGCAAACTCGTCCTGGTCTGCGCGCGTCACCCCCGCTTTCTTCGCGGTGTACTCGGCATGTCCGCCCATGTGCACGTCACACGACGCGCACCAGAGGCCGTCCTTGATCATCCCGTCTACCATCTTCTGGTCGGAGAGCTTGACCCCATTCCGCATGCCGTAGACGTAGTACGGCGAGTTGGACATCGATTCCTGGCCGCCGGCGACGATCACCTGCGCGTCCCCGGCCTTGATCGCCTGCGACGCGAGCATCACAGCCTTGAGCCCGGATCCGCACACTTTGTTGACGGTGACAGCGGAGACGGTGGGCGGGAGACCGGACTTGAGAGCTGCCTGCCGCGCCGGCGCCTGTCCGGTGCCGCCCTGAAGTACGTGACCCATGATGACTTCCTGGACATCGTCGGCGGGTACCTTCGAGCGCTTCAATGCTTCGCGAATCGCGACGGCGCCAAGCTCAGGCGCACTTAGCGGGGAAAGCGCGCCCAGAAACTTGCCGATCGGCGTGCGCGCGGCGCCGACGATGACCGGAGTGCGTGATTTATCTGCCATTGCGAGAGTTGTTCGGCGTTTTTTTTCGGTGTTATCTCAATTTAACGCCTCGCATATGGCTTCTGAAGCGACTACGATTACAGTGCGATCACGAGCAACCCACTGAGGAAAGCGATGCGTTCACAATTTTCCGAAGCTTTGCTGGGCATAGGCGGTATCCTGCTGTCGTTCGCCTTTACGATCATCATCATCGGTTATTTCGCGCACTTGAACACCAACACCCGCGCCGAATTTCCAGCGATTCTTTCGCTGTTCACCGAGATGGCTGTGGGCGGCGCCGTTCTGTTCGCGGCCGGGTACCTTCTCCAACGCACGATCCGCCGCGACGACGGCACCGCCGAGTCGCAGCGTCGAAGCGCGTAATACCCGCATCGGTCTCGAGGCGGACGGCCTCAAGAGACGTAGCGGGGCGATCCGCGGTTGATCAGCCCTTGATCGTGTTGGACGCAGGGTCCCAGGTCACGGCGTTTTTCCTGAAGTAAGACTCGTTCGCCATGTGACACGCCAGCGCGGCGTGGTGCCCGAACACGGCGTCCTCCACCACCGGCTTCCGAGTGCGCACCGCGTCGAAGAAGTTCGCGAGATGCGGCCGGAAGTCGTCGTAATCCGGCATTCTGTAGGTGACGGTCTCCTGCGGCGGCAATTTCGCCAGCTTCTCATCGTTCTCGGCGTGCCATTGCTTCTCGTACTGCTCGCGCATCGCGCGCGGGAAGCTTCCCGTGTAGTAGCACGGATAGGTGTCGATGCCCAGCTGCGGTGAGAAGCTCACCGTCGATCCCGTCACTTCCAGCAGGCCCTTCGACCCCTGGATGCGGTAGGTCTCCTGCATCTCGCAGGCGAGATTGAGGCGCATGTAGACCGGCAGATCGCCGAAATAGTAGTTCACGGCGTGGACATCGGGCATGTTGCGACCGTCCTTCCAGTGCCGAATTCCACCGACCGCCGCGGCGAAGCGGGGTGCCTCGTTGACGCCGAGCATGAACATCATTCCGCTGACGAGATGGACCAGAAGATCGCCCGCCACTCCAGTGCCGTACTCCTTCCAGCACCGCCAGCGCGCGAACACGATCGGGTTGAACGGAATCTTCGGCGTGACATCGCCCTGCCAGGTACCCCAGTCGAGATTCGCCGGAGACAGATCGAACGGCGGCGGGTACTGCCACGCCCCGCAGGGATCGTTGCGACCCATGTAGCCCTCGACCAGCATCAAATCGCCGAGCATGCCCTGCGCGATGATCTCCTTCGCCTTGGCGCACACCTGCGAGCTGACGCGCTGCGAGCCGATCTGGACAATGCGGCCGGTCTTCTTCGCGGCATCGACCATCGCCACGCCGTCGGCAGCGCTGTGGGACATCGGCTTCTCGCAGTAGATGTCCTTTCCGGCATTCACCGAATCGACGACCACCTGTCGGTGCCAATGGTCCGGCACCGCCGCGACGATACAGTCGATGTTCTTGTCGTCGAGCAGCTCGCGGTAGCGTCTTGTGACCGGCAGGTCCGGACGGACGATCTCGCGCGCGAGGGTGTGTCGCCCGTCATATAGATCGGCGGCCGCGGCGCACTCGACGCCGGGGAGTGTGATCGAAGTCCCAAGCAATCCCGAGCCCTCCATTCCGACGCCGATGATTCCGAATCGAACAGTGTCGCTCGGCGCGACTCGTTTTACCGGCTGCGGTTCCTGCGCGAGAAGGATCTCTCTGGCGGCGATCGTGCCACCCGCGACGGCGGCACTCACTCCGAGAAACTCGCGCCGTGAATACCTGCTCCTGGTCATGGCGACTCCTGGCAGTGGAGAATTCGGCCCCTCAACTTGCTGGATGCTCGGGCGAGAGAATATCGTATCTGCTCTGCCCAACCGAAAGAACGATGGCTTTCACTCAGGGGTGTTCATGAACAGGCGCGAGTTTCTGACGGCTCTCGGAGTCGCCGCAGTTGCACCGCAATTTGGCTGTGCGTCGACCGGCGCAGGCATGGGCGCCGGCACGCGGCGACTCAGCAAGGTCGGAATCCAGCTCTACACGCTGCGGGATGATGCGAGACGTGATCTCGAGGGAACTCTCGTCAACATCGCCAACGCCGGTTACAAGGAAGTCGAGCTGCTCGGCTCGATGAACAACTTCGGGATGCCGGCGCAGCAGTTGCGCGCCATTCTCGATCGCAACGGTTTGACCGCGCCCTCGACCCACATCGACGTCGCAGTCTTCGACGATCTCGAGCGCCAGATCGACGCGGCAAAGGTCCTCGGCCACCAGTACCTCATCGTCGCCAGCCTTCCCGATGGCGAGAAGCTTGGTCCCGACGATTATCGCCGCTGGGCCGACCGGTTCAACGAGGCCGGCGCTCGCGCGCTGCGCAGCGGAATGAGAATCGGCTTCCACGACGAAGCGTGGGATTTCAGAAGGGTCGACGGGCAGGTGCTCTACGACATCTTCGCGCAGCGCACGGATCCGTCGACAGTCTGGCTCCAGCTCGACACCGGCAATGCGGCAATTGGAGGGGCCAATCCGCTCGATTACATGAAGCGTTACGGCAATCGCTATGCGCTCTTTCACATCAAGGACGCGCCGAGCATCGGCGCCGACCACGACGTGGAGCTGGGCAAGGGCATCGTCGATTTCCGCAGCATCTTCCGCCTGATCGACAACATCGATCAGAAGCATCTCTACGTCGAGCAGGAGAGTTACCCGGGCGCGCCGATCGACAGTGTCAGACGGGATTTCCAGTACATCTCTTCGTTGCAGTTTTAGGGCAAGGCAAAACAAAATAAAAACTACCGGCGGGCGGCCGGTAGTTTTTATTTTGCTTCTCCCAAGGGTCCAGTCAGTCGCCCGAATCGCGTCAGCCTGAACGGCGCGATATCCACGTCCGCTGTGCCCCCTGTCAGCAAAGAAGCCTGGAGCTCGCCGATCGCGCTCGAGAATTTGAAGCCGTGGCCCGAGCACGGACTCGAGATCAGAACGTTCGGGTGCGACGGATGCCAGTCGATGATGAAGTCGTGGTCGGGCGTGTTCGTAAACAGGCACGTGTCGCTGTCGCGCACTTGTGCAGCGGCCAGCGTCGGGAGGACTGGACGCAAAGCTGCGCGCAGAGCCTCTACCTCGTCGTCATCGACGCTGCGGCGAATCCGGGCCGGGCTGTTCGCTAGCTCGCCCGAGTGCATCACCGATGCCTTGACGCCGCGTCGCAGCTCGGGAAACCCGTAGCAAATGTGTCCCGGCTTGTACTCGTAGGCGTAAATCGGGAAGCGCGCGGAGTCGAAGTCGCTGGTACTGTCTGGCTGCAGCCAGAATACCACCTGACGCTCGATGGTGAGCGGCAGCGTTAGCTCTGGAATGAGCGCTCCGGTCCACGCGCCAGCCGCGAAAAGCAGTCGTTTGGCCGTGTAGGTAGTCTCCGTCGTGCGCACCTCAACGCCGTGTCGGTCCGCGCTCCACGCGAGCACCGCCTCTCCGAAACGCGCCGTCGCGCCAGCGCGCACCGCAGCTTCCAGATGCGCTGCGACGCAAGCCTCCGGATCGAGGTATCCCGCCTTCGGATCGAACACACCGACCAGACCATCTACCGGCTCGAAGGCAGGAAAGCGCGCAGCGATCTCGTTCGCCGTGAGAGTTTCGTGTGCCAGACCGTGCTCACGTGCGCTGCGCAGGGTGCCGTTGACGACAGCGCCATTCGCGGGTCCGATCATGAGCCCACCGTTGATGGTCATCAGCGAGGTTCTGGTGATCCGCTCGAGCTCTCGCCAAAGCTGATGCGCCCGCTGAACGAGCGGCACGTACAGCGGGTGCTCGAAGTACGTCTCGCGAATGATGCGGCTGTCGCCGTGCGACGATCCCGCCGAATGTCCTCGCGGGTACTGCTCGAGACCGAGCACTCCCGCGCCGCCGCGCGCCAGATGGAAAAGGGTTGCGCTTCCCATCGCGCCGAGTCCGACGACGATGACGTCGAAGTCGCGCTTCTCGCTCAAGACTCGACTAAGTTGCGAATACTCATGGAAACCTCAGCGCCACGGACACGTAGATAACTAGGAATGCTGAGAACTTCTCACTGAGGAAGCAATGGATCCGGATGTCGCAAATTTTGCGGTAGTCGCTGCCGTAATCGTCGTCATGGTAGGCGCACTGTCAGGTATCCTGGTGGGACTGGTTCGAGGACTGAAGCGACAGCCGCCACAAACCTCGCTGCCAAACCCCATACATTTCGAGCAGCGCTTCGATCAGCTCCAGCAGTCGATCGACGCCATCGCCGTCGAAGTCGAGCGCATCGCCGAAGCACAGCGCTTCTCGGCGAAGCTGCTGGCGGAGCGCGGCGAGACACCGTCCCTCCCGCGTTGATCGGATCTTTTTTCCGTCGCTGGAGGCCCGGGCATCTCCTACTCTCCTGGTGCCTGTACTGGGTTGCCCTGATTCTCGTCAAGCTTGGTCCGGCGATCGTCCTCGGTTGGCGGCTTTCCCGCCCGGGGCATACCGGCAGCGTGAACGCCAGCGTCACCGACGGAATCGTCAGCGCGAACATGGTCGATGCGGGTCGTACGGTCTGGGCCGGCTCGGTGCCGTTCGGTCATCTCGTTCTCCTCGTCGCTGGTCCGCCACTCGTCATCTGGCTCGTCTGGCTGATTGGCGCGGCTCGCACGAACAATGCGGGTGAGAACGCATTGAAAAATCAGCCACGCGCCCGCGAGCTTAGCGCAACAGAACCAAGAACGGGGATCATCGAGACGTCCTCAACTTCCACTTCGAAGCGCCGAACGCGCGAGGAATCCTGACCGATGCCGTGCATCATGACCCTGCTGGCCCTGGCCGCGCCGCGACTGGTGGTCGCGGTCCTCTGGTTTTTCACTCACTGGTTCCGCGGCGTCTTCGACAATATTCTCTGGCCGATAATCGGCTTCGTGTTCCTGCCGACGACGCTGCTCTGGTATTCAGCGGTGCACAACTGGTTCGGCGGGCATTGGACTTTCTGGCCCGTGGTGGGGTTGGTGCTCGCACTTCTGATCGACCTGGGCCCGGTCAGTGGTCGCCGGGTACCTCACAGACGCTGATCCGGCATCCACTACAGAGGAAATCATGATCGATGCAAGAAGGGATGGACGTACGACACTCCAGAAATACTCACATCTACTGGTCGCGACAGTCGCGCTCGTAGCGGCCATCGGCTGCGGCAAGACCGAAAATGGAGCATCCGACAGCGCGTCCGCGGCGAGCAGCACCCCGGCGGTTTCGAGTGTCGCGTGTGCCAGCGACAACGGCGGCATCACCCTGCCCGATGGTTTCTGCGCCACGATCTTTGCCGACACGCTCGGACACGCCAGGCATCTCGTCGCCGCACCCTCCGGAGCCGTCTACGTCAACACCTGGAGCGGATCCTACTACAGCGGACCGACCCACGCCGGCGGGTTCCTCGTCGCGCTCCGCGACACCAACAACGACGGCAAAGCGGACATCATCAAGCGCTTCGGTCCGACGGCAAGCGAGAACAACGGTGGCGGCACGGGCATCGGCCTGTTCAGTGGTGGACTCTATGCCGAAGAGGGCGATTCGTCCGCCAAGAGGATCGTCCGTTACGCGATCTCGACCGACAGCATGACGCCGAGTGGAACTGGCTCGCAGATCGTCGTTAACGGGCTGCCCGCGAAAGGCGATCACCCGATGCATCCGTTCGTAATCACTTCGGGCGGCGACATCTACATGGACGTCGGGTCGGCGACCAACTCCTGCCAGGTCAAGAATCGCACCTTGAATTCTCCGGGCAACAAGCCGTGCACCGAGCTCCAGACCCGCGGTGGGATCTGGCGCTATGACGCAAACAAAACCAATCAGAAGTTCTCGCCGGCCGAGCGTTACGCGACCGGCATCCGGAACGCCGTCGGCATCGCGCTTGACGGCAGCGGCCAGCTTTACTCGACCATGCACGGCCGCGATCAGCTGTACGACAATTGGCCCAAGATCTACACGTCGACGCAGGGTCAGAACCTTCCCGCCGAGGAGCTTTTGAGGATCGAGAAGGGCGCCGATTACGGTTGGCCCTATTGCTACTACGACAACGTTCAACAGAAGCTGGTGCAGGCACCCGAATACGGTGGGGACGGCAAGAAGGTCGGCGATTGCGGGTCGAAGAAAGGGCCCGAGGCGTTCTTCCCTGCCCACTGGGCGCCCGATGGATTGTTGATCTATACCGGGACTCAGTTCCCGGCGCACTACCAGAACGGCGCGTTCGTGGCATTTCACGGTTCGTGGAACCGCGCGCCCGGACCGCAACAGGGTTATCTGGTTGCCTTCGTGCCCTTCAACGGCGGAAAGCCGGCGGACCCATCCAAGTACGAGATTTTCGCCGATGGTTTCGCGGGTGGCACCAAGGATCCCGACCGCGCCGCGCACCGCCCCACGGGTCTGGCGCAGGGTCCCGATGGCGCGCTCTACATAGCGGACGATAAGGGCGGCCGCGTGTGGAAGGTGGTCTACAAAGGTTCCGCGAAATAGGCGGCTCCAGGGCGTAACCGCCCCCACGCCCTGTCGTCTAGGTAGTAGGAAAAGCGGCGATCCGAAGCACCGGGTCGCCGCTGCTCACATCTACCTGCTCAGGACAATCAAATGAGTACGCTTTCACGGGTTTCGCCGCGCGGGATCGCCGGATTGGCTGTTGTCGGCTCGCTTTCGGCGGGCCTCGCCGCCTGCGGAGGAGGCCACCATCTGGCCGAGTACCCATTCTCGAGCCGCACCCTGGCCGTGGTGTACATAGCGCCACCCTCGCCCGAGCTACTCACGAGCTACTACGATCTCACCAGCTCGCAGAATCCACTCGAGGCGGTCGTCCGGGCAGGGGCCGACGTCGCTCGCGAACGCGAGGGTCGTCGCGCGAATGCCCGACTCGACAGCGCCGCGGACCGGATCGACATCCCCGCGGTACTCGCCCAGCGCACTCTGCAGCGCGCCAGCAGGTATCTGGGCACCCGCCCCAGCACCGACGAGAATCAGGCGGATTATCTGATGGAAGTGCGGATGGAGCGATTCGGCATCAATGCCAAAGCAGACGAAGCCGCGTATCTCTTCACTTTCGCCGAAGCCGTCCTCATCGACCGCCGCACCGGACGCGAGATCTGGAACGTCAACATCCACGGACGCGATCGGCTCACCCCATACGTCGAGAGCGACAGCCGCATCCCCGGGTCGGTGATCACCGCTGGCACCCTCGGCAGCGTGAGCGTCGCGGATTTTCAGGGCGCACTGAACCAGCTGATGGATTATTCGTCGAATCTCATCACCGACGAATTGCGCGCCGCGCTGAGAGACGTCCGGAACAAGTAGTTACAGCATGCGCGCGCTGGTTTTGCAAAACCAGCGCGCGGCGAGCCACCTCCATGGCGATTAGAGCCGCGCCCCTGACTCCGTCGGCGGCTTGATCGCCGGAAGCGCCGACTCGATCTCGGCGCGCTGCGACTCGAGCCACGGGGGCAGCACGAGGTGCTCGCCGAGCGTGGCCGGGTCCTCATCGATTGCGAAGCCCGGACCGTCGGTAGCGATCTCGAAGAGAACGCCGCCGGGCTCGAGAAAATAGACCGATTTGAACCAGAACCGGTCGATCACCTCGGTAGGCCGCCGGCGCGCTTGATCGATGCGCTCCCGCATGGCGAGCTCGGCGTTGTCGTCGGGAACTCTCCACGCAACGTGATGAACGCCGCCGGTGCCCCACCTCCCGCGCTCAGCATCGGGAAGCTCACGAATCTCGAGGTACTTGCCCGAGCCACCGCTGCCGAGGCCAAAACCAGACCACTCCCCTTCCCGCCCAAGATCGACGAAACCGAGCACGCCGGTGAGAAATGACGCGGTAAGCGCGAGATCCCGTTCCCAGAGCCGCACTGAGTGGAGGCCACGAATCTGCTTCTCCGCCGGAACCGGCCCGTCACGCCATGGAGTGAATTCACGCTCGTCCGCGGTCTCGTGGAGAGTGAGCGGCAGGCCATGCGGATCGGTGAACGGTAGCGCGACCGAGCCGCGACGCGTTTCGGTGGCGCCCGTCACAACACCGTGCTCTCGCAGCCGGTCGCTCCAGTAGTCCGCCGTGCCTACGGGAATGGCGAGCGAAACCTCCATCGACAGACCAATGCCGGGCTTCGCCGGCGGCATCGCGGGCCACGGGAAAAACGTGATGTCGGTTCCGGGGTGGCCGTCGCCGTCGGCGTAAAAGAGGTGGTAAGTGTCGGGCGAGTCCTGATTGACGCTCTTTTTCACCAGCCGCATGCTGAGCACGCCCGAATAGAAATCGACGTTTTCCTGGGCGTCACCGGCAATGCAGGTGACGTGATGAAGTCCGGTAATGCTGGTCATGAGCCCTGCCCTTTGTAAATCACGCCGTCCTTCATCACGAAGGTCACGTGCTCGGTAGCGTGAATGTCGTTGAGTGGATTCCCCGGGACGGCCACGATGTCGGCGAGCTTTCCGGTCGCGAGCGATCCAACCCGAGAGTCCCAACCCAACAGCTTCGCGCCGCCCATGGTGCCTGCGCTCAGGGATGCCATCGGTGTCATGCCGCCCCACTCGACCATCAGGCCGAATTCCCGGGCGTTGGTGCCGTGCGTTATGACGCCGGCGTCGGTGCCGAGGGCAATCGGGACATGATGCGCAACAGCAATGCGAACACCCTTCCGCATCGCTGCCGCCGCTGCCAGCGCCTTCTCTGCCCGCAACCCGGTGAGGACGCCGCTCTTCGCGAATCGCTCGACTGTCTCACCCGCCATGAGCGTCGGCACAAGATAAGTTCCGCGCTGCGCCATCATCTGCGCGCCCTCCTCGTCGAGAAACGAGCCGTGCTCGATTGACGTGACACCCGCGCGCACGGCCAGCTTGATGCCTTCGGTGCCATGCGCATGCGCGGCGACTTTGCGTCCCAGCTTCGTCGCTTCGTCCACCAGAGCCTTCATCTCCTCGAAGGTGTACTGGGTTGCACCGACCGCGTCGCCCTCCGAGAGCACACCGCCGGTTGCGCACATCTTGATGACATCGGCGCCCGACTTCGCCTGGTATCGAACCGCGGCGCGAACCTGCTCTACGCCGTCGGCCACGCCTTCCGCGGGGCCGTACTGAATCAGGCCGGGCCGAAATCCGTTCTCGTCGCAGTGACCGCCGGTGATGCCGATCGCGTGACCCGCATTTTCCATTCGTGGACCGGGCACGCGCCCGTCGTTGATCGCCTGCCGGAGCGCCATGTCATCGAAGTTGGGCGACCCGAGCACGCGGATGCTGGTGAAACCAGCCATCAGCGTGTTGCGCGCATTTGCGACGCCGAGGATGGCACCGTATCCCGCGTAATCCTTGACCACCGCCATGTCCGCCATGGGGTCGCCGAGCGTTCTGCCGGTGATGTGGGTGTGGGCATCGATGAACCCCGGCAGGAGGGTCGCATCGCCAAGATCCAGAACCCGCGCGCCCGCTGGCATTGCAATCGACGCCGCGGGGCCGACCGCCGTTATGCGATTCCCGGTGACGACGATCGCTGCGTTGTCGATCGGCGCAGCGCCAGTACCGTCGATAAGTCTCGCGGCCCGTAATACGGTAGTCTGCTGCGCAACAACCGGAGCTGCGAATGCGACGGCGAGTGTTGCCGCGCCAATCAGTGGACTGCGACGCATGAAGTACCTCGACGGAGTGGCGTTCGAGTGCTACGGCTTGAGCGCACGGGTGGCGAGCTCGTCCTCCAGGCGCGCCGCGAAGTCGGCGACGCTCATGATCTCCTGCTTCTTACCGGCGCCGCGCACGCGCAGTGCAATCGAGTCGGCCTCGGCTTCCCGCTTCCCGACCACCGCCATGTAAGGGATCTTGTGCATTTCCCCGTCGCGAATGCGGTAGTTGAGGGTCTCCGAGCGGTCGTCGATGTGCGCGCGGACATTTCGCGCCTTCAGTCGCTCGACGACCGAATTCGCGTAATCCTTGACTTCATCGGCGATCGGAATCACCCGCACCTGCTCGGGCGCCAGCCACAGCGGGAATGCACCGGCGTAGTGCTCGATCAGTCCGCCGACGAATCTCTCCATCGAGCCGACCAGCACGCGGTGCAGCATCGTCGGGCGGTGGGGCGCGTTGTCGGGACCGGTGTACTCGAGTCCGAATCGCTCGGGCAGATTGAAGTCGAGCTGCACCGTCGGACCCTGCCACTTGCGGCCGATCGCATCGATCAGCTTGAAGTCCAGCTTGGGTCCGTAGAACGCGCCGCCGCCTTCGTCATAGGTGAACGGTTGCCCGCGCCTGGTGAGCACGTCAGCGAGAGTTTGCTCGGCTTCCTTCCACCGCTCAGGACTTCCGAGCGCCTTCTCGGGTCGGGTCGCGAGCTCGATGGTGTACGGGTAGCCAAAGGTCTTGAGCATCTCGTCGCAGAGATCGAGCAGTCGCTCGATCTCTGACGGAACCTGATCGAGGGTGCAGAAGATGTGCGCATCGTCCTGGGTAAAGCCGCGGACGCGCATCATGCCGTGCAGCACGCCACTCCGCTCGTATCTGTAGACCGCGCCGAACTCCGCGTACCGAATCGGCAAGTCGCGGTAGGAGCGCTGGTGCGACTGGTAGATGCAGATGTGGCCCGGACAGTTCATCGGCTTGGGTCGATACCCCGCGCCTTCCACATCCATCGAGCCGAACATGTTCTCCTTGAAGTTCTCGAGGTGCCCGGAGATCTGGAAAAGTTTCTCGCTGACGATGTGCGGCGTGTAGACGAGGTCGTACCCGTGCCGGAGAATCAGACCGCGCTCGTACTCCTCGATCTGGTTGCGAATGATCGACCCTTTCGGGTGCCATAGAATGAGGCCGGGCCCGACGCGCGGATCAGTCGAGTAGAGATCGAGCTGCGCTGCGAGGATGCGGTGGTCGCGCCGCTTTGCTTCCTCGAGGCGGTGCAGATGCGCCTCGAGATCTTCCTTTTTCCAGAACGCAGTTGCGTAGATGCGCTGCAGCATCTGCCGGTGCTCGTCCCCGCGCCAGTACGCGCCGGCGGTGTGCAGCAGCTTGAAGTTCTTGAGATACGAAGTGTCGGGCACGTGCGGGCCGCGACAAAGATCGATGAACGGCCCGTCCGTATACGTCGAGATGATCTCGTCGTCCGAGAATTCACCGAGGCGCTCGAGCTTGAGCGGATCATCGGCAAAGCGCTTCCGTGCTTCCGGCTGCGAGACTTCCTCGCGCACGAACGGATACTTCTCCGCGATCACCTTCTTCATCTCGCCCTCGAACTTCTCGAGGTCCTCGGGAGTGAACGGCTCGGCGACCTCGAAGTCGTAATAGAACCCATCTTCGATTGCGGGACCGAAGCCGATCTTGGCGTCGGGGCGCAGCCGGCGCACGGCGGTCGCGAGAATGTGCGCTCCGGAATGCCGGAGAACGTCGAGCGACTCCGGATCCTTTTCGGTGAGCACGCGAAAATCACCCCCCTTTCGGAGAGGTGTGCTCAGATCGATGATTTCGCCGTCTACCTGAACTGCGATCGCGTCGCGCAGCAGCCGGGGCCCGATTGAAGCGACGACATCGCGAGGCAACGCGCCTTCGGGAACTTCACGGGTGGCGCCGTCGGGAAGCCTCAGCGTCAGCATTTTTTTGGTATGATTTCGAGTACCGCGGATGGCCTTTAACTTGCTCCCCGTTAAGGTATCGTTTGCAAATACCCTTCGCCACAGGTTACGACTCCATGTTGCCCTTTCGCTATCGTAACGAGCCCCCGTACATCTACGCCGACGAAGAGGAAGAATCTTCCTCTCGCAGCGCGCTTTACATCGCTCTCGGAGCCGCGGCTGGGTTTGCGGCAGGAGTGCTGATGGCTGAGCGATTCGGCGGCTTTCAGGGGCTGACCGAGCGAATCAAGGACACCTTCGGCGGCGGCGGCGAGACTGACGAGGAGGATTTCGACTACGAGGGTCTGGAGGAGGATGAATTCGATCCGGACTTCGACGAGGATCTGGAGGCCCCGGAAGCATCGCTCGACGGCTCCGAGGAGCTCGAGGAGCGCGTGCTGGAGGCATTTCGCAACGATCCCATTCTCAGCGAGCGCGCCGTCGACATCGGCGCCGTAGAAGAGGGCATCATCGAGCTCACGGGCTCGGTGAACTCCGAGGACGAATCGCATCAGGCAGTCGTCGTCGCACGCGGCGTCCCCGGGGTGGATACAGTTGTGAACCGCCTCACCATCCGCTCCGAGGAAGATCTCTTCGACGACGCCGCGCAACGCTACGAGGAAGGCGATGAGCCATTCACCGAGCGGCACTGGGAAGGCCAGCAGGTCGGAACGGGCCGGCGGCGTCAGGGCAGCTCCGACGAGATCGACCGTCATGCGGATCCGCGCACCAAGCTGGAGGATAAGTCGTTGAAGGAAGACAATGCTTTCATGGCGGCCGCCGAAGACATTCCCGAAGCCGCCGAGCGACGCAGGACTACCAAGAAGGCACGCGGCGGCCGCACCGATGGATCGCCCGTCGCGCCGAGCGGTGTACCAAAGGCTGATCACGTCGCCGATCCAGAGCACGCACCGCCGACCAACGGCGCGCGCGCTCGTCCCACCACCTGAACTTCAGCGCTGCTCGCACACTGCGCGGGTAGGACTTCGGTCTTACCCGCGAAAATGGCGCCCGTTAACTTGCGCCGTAGATGAGTACGACACACGAGCTCAGCGCGCTGCCGGCGCAGTACGACCCGCGCGAAACCGAGCGCGCGATCTACGAGCGGTGGATCCAGGCCGGAATCTTTTCCGCCGACGAGAAGCGCAGCCGTCGTAACGGCGGGGACCGGGAGCCTTTCGTCGTCATCATGCCGCCGCCCAACGTGACGGCGGTGCTGCACATGGGACACGGTCTCAACAACACCGTGCAGGACGTGATCGTGCGCTGGCGCCGCATGGCCGGCGACGAAGCGCTCTGGGTGCCCGGCACCGACCACGCCGGCATCGCCACCCAGAACATCATCGAGCGCCAGCTGGCTGCCGAGGGGAAAAACAAAGCCGATTTAGGCCGTGAGGCCTTCATCGAGCGCACCGTCGCATTCGTCACCGAGACTGGCGGCGAGATCCTGCGTCAGCTGCGCGCGATCGGCGCGTCCGCCGACTGGAGCCGAACGGCGTACACGTTCTCACCAGAGCTGTCGCGCGGTGTTCGCGAGGCGTTCGTGCAGCTTTATGAGCGCGGATTGATCTATCGTGGCCACCGCGTCATTCACTGGTGTCCGCGCTGCATGACCTCGTTGAGCGACGAGGAGGCGGAGCACAGCGAGGAGACGGGCAACCTGTACCACATCGGCTATCCGATCGTTGGCGCGAAGGACGGCGCGGCGCTAACCGTTGCCACCACACGCCCCGAGACCATGCTCGGCGACGTCGCCGTCGCGGTGCATCCCGACGACGAACGCTACAAGCATCTCATCGGCAAGTCGGTGCAGCTGCCGATTGCAAATGTCGAGATTCCGATCATCGCCGACGAATACGTGGATCCCGGGTTCGGAACCGGCGTCGTCAAGATCACTCCGGCGCACGACCCGAACGACTTCGAGGTCGGCAAGCGACACAAGCTGGCGATGCCCGTCATCATGGCGCCCGACGGCACGATGGCGAACGGCGCCGACGCCGACTCCCGAGTTCCGTCCGACCTGATCGGCGTCGATCGGTTCGAGGCGCGCGAGCGAATCGTCCGCGGCCTCGAGAAAACGAAGCAGCTGGCCGCGGTCAAACCGCACCAACACGCCGTGCGGCATTGCTACCGCTGCGACACCGTCGTCGAGCCGAGGCTGTCCGATCAGTGGTTCGTGAAGATGGAGCCGCTCGCAAAACCGGCGCTGAAAGCCGTGCGCGACCGTACCATTCGCATCCTGCCCGAGCGTTGGGAAGCCGTCTACGTTAATTGGCTCGAGAACATCCGCGACTGGAACATCTCCCGTCAGCTCTGGTGGGGCCATCGTGTTCCCGTCTGGTACTGCGACGCGTGCAGCTGCGAGATCGTGAGTCGAACCGAGATCGCGGCGTGCGACAAATGCGGCGGCCAGGTCCGTCAGGACGACGATGTTCTCGATACCTGGTTCTCGTCATGGCTGTTTCCGATCTCGACGCTGGGTTGGCCGGACAAGGATTCAGCCGCGCTGGCGGCGTTCTACCCGACCGACGATCTGATCACAGCGCCGGAGATTCTTTTCTTCTGGGTCGCGCGCATGATCATGGCGGGCTACACCTTCATGGATGCCCCGCCGTTCCATACGGTGTACCTCACGGGCACCGTGCGTGACATGAATCACGTCAAGATGTCCAAGTCACTTGGTAACGGGATCGATCCGCTCGATGTCGTGGACAGCTACGGCGCCGACGCGCTGCGATACACCGTCGTGTCAGGGATGGGGATGGGCGCGGATCTGATGCTCGATCCGAACGATCTGGAGCGATCGTTCGCACCGGGGCGCAATTTCGCGACGAAGCTCTGGAACATCGGCCGGTTCCTGCTCTCGAACGTCGGCACCTCACCCGTTCGCAGTGTCGACGAGCTCAGCGACGACGAGCTGACACTCCCCGATAAATGGATTCTCGGCCGGCTGAACGCCACGATCTTCGAGGCTGACGCCGCACTCGGACCCGCGCGTCCGGAGAAAGGAAAATGGCGACCGGAAGAGCGGTACTCGGGACTCCGTCTCAGCGAATTCGCGGAGGCCGCCCGCCGCTTCGTGTGGGACGACGTCGCCGATTGGTACCTCGAGACCACGAAAGGCCGCATCAGCGCCGGCGGCGACGACAGCGAAGTTTCCCGATCGGTGCTCACCCACGTGTTCGACTACGCGCTGCGCCTGCTGCACCCGGTGATGCCGTTCATCACCGAGACACTTTGGCAGCGACTGCCGGTGCCGATTGCGGTCGACCGCTGCGAGTTCCTCGCGATCGCGCCGTGGCCGCTGCCGCATCCCCGCTCTCGCGCGGAAGAAACGGCGATGGCCCGCTTCGACCTCGTTCGGGAAGCGGTCAGCGCGGTGAGACGCATCCGGTCGGACTACTCGGTCGCCCCGGGCAAGTTGATGGATGTCGCAATTCAGTCGCGAGCCAACGGCGACTTGTTCACAGAACAGGCTGGATTGATCGGCAGGCTTTCGCGCTCGACCGTCTCCGTCGGCTCGACGGGAGCGGGGGCGGGCGCTGCCCACGCAGTCCTCGCCGACGGCAGTGAGCTGATCGTCCCGCTTGGCGGCCTGGTCGATTTGTCGAAGGAATGCGCGAAGCTGCGCGGCGAGCTGACTCAGCTCGATTCGCAGCTCGACTCGCTGTCCAAACGGCTCCAGAACGAGGGATTCGTGGGTCGCGCTCCAGCGGCGGTCGTCGAGTCAGAACGCAAGAAGCACCAGGAATGGACCAGCCGGCGCGCACAGCTCGCGGAAAAGGTGAAAGCACTTTGCGGCGGCTGACCGCCGTCGCACTGCTCGGCCTGTCGTGCGCATCGCCGGGCATGCCGCCCGGAGGTCCGCCCGACGCTGCGGCGCCGGAGATCGTCAGTATAACGCCCGACTCCGGCAAAGTTGGCGTCAAGCCAAAGGAAGTCCTCTTCCACTTCGATGAAGTCGTCAGCGAGCGGCCCCCTGGTTCGACGACGCTCGGCGATCTCTTTCTCATCTCGCCGCGCGACGGCGTGCCGCAGGCGTCCTGGCACCGCGACGTCATCGGTGTTCGCCCGGCTCACGGGTGGCGGAACAACACGCCTTACACGGTCATCATGCTGCGAGGGCTCGCCGATCTACGCGGCAACGTGCGGAACACCGGTGCGTCCACGTTTTTTTCGACCGGCGCCACCGTCCCCGCGACGAGAATCGTCGGCAGCGTGTTCGACTGGGTGGCGGGCCAGCCGGCGAAGGGTGCGCTCGTAGAATCCCTTGTGCCTCCCGACACCCTCCACCCGTACGTCGCGCTGGTGGACAGCAATGGTGTCTTCGCGATCGAGCACGTTCCACCAGCACGATACGTCCTGCGCGCCTACCTCGATCGCAACAAGAACCTGAGCATCGATCCGAGCGAGCCCTGGGACAGTGTCGGGATCACCCTCAGCGACAGCGTGCGATCGACGTTGCTGATCTTCGTCCATGACACGGTTCCGCCGCGCCTCCGTGAAGTTCGTTACATAGACTCGGTCACGATTCAGACAGTGTTCGACAAGCCAATCGATCCGGCGCAGACCCTCGGCGTTGCCAACTTCGCCGTGACGGGCCCCGACTCTGCCGCCGTTCCAATCGTGAGCGTGACTCCGCCGGTCGCCGATACCACGACTCCACGCCCCGCTCCGACTCCGAGTCCCACCACCCCGCGTCCCGCCGGTGGAGCGAGACCCGCGCCCGCGCGGCGCGATACAACAGCCACCGTGGCCAAGCCGGTAATGCCGCGACCGTCACCGGTTTCAGAGGCGAACATCAAGTTGCAGCGCGCGTTGATACCGAAGGCCGCGTACCGGGTGCGCGCGATCGGAATCCGCGGACTGCTCGGAAAAGTGGGCGATAGCGAGCGGACTCTCACTGTCCCGGCACCCATTCCTCCGGCCACGCCCGTCGGCGCGCCGAAGGGTACTGCGTCTTCGACGCCTTCAGCCCTGCGATGAGCGACTTCCGGCGCGACCTGCCAAGCGTGAGCGCATTGCTCGAGACCGCCGGAGTGAGGTCGCTACTGGCTCAACACCCGCGCGCCGTCGTCGTGGACGCGGTACGGGCCACCGTCGACGCCGCGCGCAGCACGGGTGCGACCCAGCATACCGAGGGTGAATGGGTCGAGAGCATCACTCGCGTTCTGCTTGAGTCGAGCCGCCCATCGCTCCGCCGCGTCATCAACGCCAGCGGCGTAATCCTCCACACCAATCTCGGCCGCGCTCCACTCGCTGACGTCGCCCTGCGCGCGATAGAGCACGTCGCCGAGGGTTACAGCAACCTGGAGTACGACATCGAGACAGGCGCGCGCGGCTCCCGGTACTCGCATTGTGTCGGGCTTCTGCAGCAGCTCACCGGCGCTGAAGACGCTCTGGTCGTCAACAATTGCGCCGCCGCCCTTGTGCTCGCGCTCAACGCGCTGGCTCAGAAAAAGGAAGTGCTCGTCTCGCGCGGCGAGCTGGTGGAGATCGGCGGCAGCTTCAGGATCCCCGACATCATGGCCCGCAGCGGCGTGAAGCTGGTCGAGGTCGGGACGACCAATCGAACCCACGATGACGATTACCGGCGAGCCATCACGCCCAAGACGGGCGCCATCGTCAAGGTGCACCGCAGCAACTTCGCGATCGAAGGATTCACGTCTGAGGTAAGTGTCGACCGCCTCGCTTTCATCGCCGCCGAGCACGGCCTGCCGGTCATCGACGATCTGGGCAGCGGCCTGATGATCTCGCTTGACCAGTACGGACTGTCGGGCGAGCCGACCGCCGCGGCTGCGCTCGCGTCGGGTCCTACCATCGTCACGATGAGTGGGGACAAGCTCCTCGGCGGACCGCAGGCTGGAATTGTCCTCGGCAAGTCCGCCGCGGTTGCGAAGCTGCGCAAGAACCCTTTTGCCCGGGCAATGCGGGTCGACAAGCTCACGCTATCCGCACTGGAGGCGACCCTGCGGCTTTATCTGGAGCCGACACGCGCGCTGCGCGAGATCCCCGTGCTGGCGATGCTCACCGAAAGCATTGGCACCATCGAATCGCGCGCCCACTCCGTCGTAAAGGTTCTTCAGGCGGGGGGCGTCGACGCAGAGGTCGTTTCGAGCGAAGCCAGTGTCGGCGGCGGGGCGTTTCCCACTGCGGCGATCGCGTCGGCGGCGGTCGCCCTCGGCGGCCCGGCGCGGCTGGAGGAACGGCTGCGCCGAGGCGACCCAGCGGTGATCGGACGCATCGCCGACGGCAGACTGCTTCTCGATCTTCGCAGCGTGCTGCCCCGGGAAGATGGCGAGCTCGCGCACACCATCATCAAGGCGCGAGCGTGACATCGGCGCCCGACGCGGTCTTTCTCGATCGCGACGGCACTGTGATGGAGGACGCGCACTACATCAAGTCGCCCTCGCAGGTGAAGCTGCTTCCGGGTGCGGCGGCGGCCGTGAAAAACCTCAACGATGCCGGCGTGAAAGTCATCGTCGTAACCAACCAGTCGGGAATCGGGCGAGGGCTGTTCACCGTCGATGACTACGAGAAGGTTCGTCGGCAGTTCGAGGCTCTGCTCGCCGAAGAGGGTGCTCGGATCGACGCCAGTTATTTCTGCCCGCACCATCCGAGTGCGAACGGGCCCTGCGACTGCCGCAAGCCCGGCACGAAGATGTTCGAGGACGCAATTCGCGAGTGGAATATCGATCCGTCGCGAGCCGGGTATGTCGGCGACCGGTGGCGGGATGTCGCGGCAAGCAGGCCCCTCGGAGGACGCGGGATACTCGTTCCCTCGCCGATCACGACCGCCGAGGATCAGCGTCTTGCCGATGAAGCCGGCATCGAGACCGCCGGCACGCTCGGCGATGCCGTCGCGAAGCTGTTGCGGGCTTACTGAGCGCCGCTCGCCGCCTTAAAATCGGAGATGCCGTCACGACTCGCCGTGCTCGCCTCGGGACGCGGTTCCAACCTCCAGGCGATCATCGAGCATTTCGACAATCTCGCGCGCGAGCGCATCGCCAAAGTGGTGCTGGTGGCGTCCAATCGCGCCGATTCGCCAGCGCTGATTCGCGCGGCAACCGCCTCGATCGACATCGCCAGCTTCGAGGCGACCGATGATGGCTCGGGACTGCTGGACCTGCTGCGCAAGTTCCGCGTCGATCTGGTGGTGCTGGCCGGCTACCTGAAGCGCATTCCGACGGCGGTGGTGCGCGAGTATTCCGGGCGAATCGTCAACATCCACCCCGCCCTGTTGCCGGCGTTCGGGGGCGAAGGCATGTATGGTGCGCGGGTTCACGAGGCGGTGATCGCGTCGGGCGCCGAGGAATCCGGGGTCACGGTCCATCTCGTCGACGACGAGTACGACCGCGGCCCGATCGTCGCGCAATGGCGTATCCCGGTCGAAAGATCCGACACCGCCGAATCGCTGGCCGCTCGGGTGCTCGCGGTCGAGCACATTGTTTACCCACGCGTCATCGAAATGGTGGCCATCCTGCAAAAACTCGAAGCCAAAACAACTGCTTGATATGCCGACTGCTTTACTATCGGTCTCCGACAAAACTGGACTCATCGATTTCGCGAAAGGCCTGACCGGCCTCGGGTGGGACCTTATCTCGACCGGTGGCACCGCCAAAGCGCTGCGCGCCGCTGGGATCAAGGTTCGGGACGTCAGCGATGTCACGGGATTCCCCGAGATGCTGGACGGCCGCGTGAAGACGCTGCACCCAGCCGTCCACGGCGGACTGCTCGCCAAGCGTGACGTGCCCGAGCACGTGCAGGCGCTCGGCGAGCACAAGATCGCACCAATCGATCTCGTTGCGGTGAATCTCTACCCGTTCGAGGAGACCGCGGCGCGCGTCGGCGCCACGCCCGACGAGATCGTCGAACAGATCGACATCGGCGGTCCATCCATGCTGCGCTCGGCAGCGAAGAACTATGAATCGGTGGTGGTCGTGGTCGATCCCGCGGATTACACCCGAGTGCTCGCCGCGCTCGACGCCGACGACAACGATCTCGACCTGCGTCGATTGCTGGCGGAGAAAGTGTTCGCGCGCACCGCAGCCTACGACGCGGCAATCGCCCACTGGTTCGGGTGCGAGCGCGCCGAGATATTCCCCGAGCGCGTGAGCATCCCGCTCCAGAAGGAGACCGGCCTTCGCTACGGCGAGAATCCCGGCCAGCGTGCCGCGTTCTACGTCGAGCGCAGGGGCGACGGCATCGCGGCGCTGCAGCAGAAGGGCGGCAAGGAGCTCTCCTTCAACAACCTGCTCGATCTCGAGGGTGCTCTGCTCGCTACCGACCCGTTCGAGGGGGAGACGTGCTGCGCGATCGTGAAGCACACCACTCCGTGCGGGCTTGCAACCGGCGACAATGCTCTCGACGCCTACAAGAAGGCGCTGGCGTGCGATCCGGTGTCGGCGTTTGGGTCGGTCATCTCGATCACGGTCCCTGTCGACGACGAAACGGCCGAGGCGGTGTCGAGCCTGTTCGTGGAATGCATCGTTGCGCCCGAGTTCACTGCCGGCGCTCTCGAGATACTCGGGCGCAAGAAGAACCTGCGCGTGCTCGAGGGACGCGCGCGCTGGCGTGATACCGCCCTCGACTACAAGCGGGTGCGCGGTGGCTTTCTGGCGCAGGAGCGCGCGGCGCGCGACGCCGGAAGCGAGGCGGAGTGGCGCGTGGTAACGAAGCGGCAACCCACCGACGGAGAAAGCGCGAACCTTCGCTTCGCGTGGCGCGCTGTCGGTAGTGTCAAATCCAACGCGATCGTGTTGTGTCGGGATGGCGCGACGATCGGGATCGGTGCGGGCCAAATGTCGCGTGTCGACGCTGCGTTCCTGTCGGTGCACAAGGCGCGACAGGTTGGACACGACACCAGGGGGTCGGTGATGGGGTCCGACGCTTTCTTCCCATTCCGCGATGGTGTCGAGCAGGCAGCGGAGGCGGGCGTGACGGCGATCATCCAGCCGGGGGGATCGGTTCGCGACGAAGAGGTGATCCAGGCGGCCGATGAGTACGACATCGCAATGGTGTTCACAGGCAAGCGTCAGTTCCGCCACTAGATGACCGCGGCCGCCGGCGCGCTCCCCGATCACCGGCCGTCGTATCGCGCGGCGGCGATCTCCGCGGCAGCGGTGTTCGTTCTCTACCTCCTGACGCTGGCCCCGTCGACGGCGATGTGGGACACCAGCGAGTACATCGCCGCCGCCTATACTCTCGGCCTCCCGCATCCGCCCGGGAACCCGTTCTTCGTCCTGATCGGACGCGTCTTCGCGGTTCTGCCGATCGCACCGAACGTGGCAATGCGCATCAACATCCTCGCCGCGTTGTGCAGCGCCGGAGCCGCCGGGATGTGGTTTCTGGTGACCGAGCGCGTGCTGGTCGGATGGCTGGCTGACCGCTGGCAGCGCGTGGTCGGCGGGGCGATCGCCGCGCTGCTCGGAGCGACTGCGTTCACCGTCTGGTCGCAATCGGTAGTGAACGAGAAGGTGTACACGATCTCCTTGCTCGGCCTGGCGCTGGTCTCCTGGCTCACGGTGCGATGGTGTGACGATCCCGACGGCGCAAAGGCCGATCGGCTGCTGGTGATGATCGCCTACCTGAGCGGGCTCGGATACGCGAACCACATGGCGGGGTTTCTGGCCGCACCGGCGGTGGCCGTCGCGATCGCGCTCCGTCGCCCTCGCACGCTGCTGCGGTGGCCGTTGCTGCTCGCCTGCGCCGGTGCGCTGCTGCTCGGCATGTCGCCGTTCCTCATTCAGCCGCTGCGCGCCGCGCACTTCCCCGCCATCAACGAAGGCGAGCCGACCGGATGCACGACTCAGATCGGAGTGGGCTGCACTCTCAGCAAGGCGACCTACGACCGATTCATGTACAATTTCAATCGCCAACAGTACCAGAAGCCAAATCTCGTCACTCGGCAGGCGCCGTTCGTCGCGCAGGTGGAGATGTGGTGGCTCTACTTCCGCTGGCAATGGCTCCGCGACCCGTTCGATTCGCATCCCGGCCCGCAGAGCGCACTGGCGACGCTGTTTCTGCTGCTCGGTGTCCTGGGCGGTTACGTGCACTGGAAGCGCGATCGCCGATCGTTCTCGTACTTCGGGCCGCTCATGTTCATGGTGACGCTTGCGCTCATCTACTACATGAACTTCAAGTACGGCTGGTCACAGTCACCCGAGCTCGGCGACTCGGTGCCGCGCGAGGTGCGCGACCGTGACTACTTCTACTTGTGGAGTTTCTCGGCGTGGAGCGTCTGGGCGTCGCTCGGATTGGTGTTCGTCTGGGAAACCATCGCCGCGTTGCTTGGCGCCGAGAGGGTTGAGGTCGGGAGCGAGAACGTTCTGCTTCCGAATCGCCGCGGCTGGACGCTCGCGAGTCCCGTCCTCGCCCTGGCGTTGATCCCATTGCTCGCCAACTGGACGTCGGCTTCGCGCGCCGGCCAGACCGATACCGCCGATTTTGCGTCTGACCTGCTGAATTCGGTCGAGCCGTACGGAGTGCTCGTCACCGCGGGGGACAACGATACGTTTCCCTTGTGGTATGCGCAGGAGGTCGAAGGTGTGCGCCGCGATGTAATCGTCGCGTGTCTCTCGCTGCTGAACACGGATTGGTACACGCGACAGCTGCTTCGGCGCCCCGTGTACGAGTACGACTCACTTCGAGGACCGGCAGCGTATCGCGGAAAGACCTGGAAAAAGCCAGCGGGACCGCCGCTCAATCTGACCATGGAGGAGGCCGACGCCGTCCCATCGGTGGTCGAGTTCTCCTCTCCGCAAACGTTCAGAAAGGATGGCACCGACATTCTGGTCAACATCAACCCGCGTCCATTTGGACAATTTCAGGGCCTGGAGCGCGCGGATCTGTTCGTGCTCTACATGATCCGCGATGGCTACCCGGACCGGCCGGTGTTCTTCAGCCGCACCACCGCGGGATATCCGGAAGAGCTGAGCCTGGCGCCATTCACTGTAACCACGGGATTGGCGCGAAAGCTGGTGCCCAGTGTTCCCAGGCCGGGCGGTGCGATCGCGGCGATCCCGGGCGAGGGCTTCGTCGACGTGGAAACGACGAGATCGCTCTGGGAGAACACCTTTCGGGCGCCGAAATCGATCGCCAGCCGCACGTTGTGGGTCGATCGCCCGTCGTCGGGAATCCCCTTTCTGTACATCCGAACCGCGCTCGGCCTCAGCGCAGCGCTGTCGCAGCGCGGGATGAGCGATGAGGCCGCGCGAATCTCCGCGCAAGCAGGGATGATCGCGCGTGCTACCCAACTCGAAAGCCTCCTCGCGGATACGGGCCGTTAGAACGCGGCCGGACCTACGACGAGGGCATCGGACCCGTCGAAAATGTTATCTTGTGACGCTGGAGGGTTGGCAGAATGGCTATTGCACCAGTCTTGAAAACTGGCGCCCGCAAGGGCTTGGGGGTTCGAGTCCCTCACCCTCCGTCAAAATCCACAAACGGAAAACGCCACCGACAGCTTACGGTGGCGTTTTTTCCTGCGCAGCACTTGTTGCTACTGGCCCTGCACCTTCGGCGCCGGCCCAAGCTGCGCGAGACGCGATTTCATGGTGCTGAAGCCAGAGTCGTTGGTCGCCAGCCCGTTGAGCGTCGACGCCGGGGTCTGACTCAGCATACGCTGGATGTCCGCGATGCGGTCCGATGTTCCAGGGTGGTCCGAGAACCACGCCGACACGTTCCCGCCGCCGCCTGACTGCTGCTCTTCGGCGAGAAGCTTCTGGAAGAAAGTCAGCATTCCGCGCGGATTGATGCCGGCTCTGATCACGTTGTTGAAGCCGCCTTCGTCGGCCTGAACCTCGTCCGCTCTGCTGAACTTGGCGAACACCGCCGTACCGCCAATATTGATCGCCGCCTGCGCGACTCCGCTCTGGCAAACGCCCGTCAGTGCGCAGAGAATTCCGACACCGACGTTTGCGCCCTGAGCCTGCTCCATCTGCTTCACCGAGTGCCGCTTGACCACGTGCTCGATCTCGTGACCCAGCACCCCAGCGACCTCCGACATGTTGCTGGCGCGCTCGAGTACACCGCGATTGACGTAGACGAACCCGCCCGGAAGCGCGAAAGCGTTGACGACATCGGAGTTGACGACCTGAAATTGCCAGTTGAGATCGGCGCGCGACGTTCGGCTCGCAATCCGTTGACCCAGAGCGTTGACGTAGTTCTGGATATAGGCGTCTTGGACCATCGGAAGCTGCGCGTTGACTTGCTGCGCCGCGTCCTGGCCCATCTGCACTTCCTGCTGCGTGGACACGCCGCAACCGGCGAGCAGAGCGGCCGCGGCGAGTGTAAGAGAGACTTTGAGCATTTGCTGCCCCCAAGAAGGTTGTCGATCGGCGGCACCCGCTGGATCCCGCGCCCTTCAGCAAGGGCAGAAAGCAAGCCATTGCGTGCTCGCGACAGGGGGTACATCTGCTTACTTTCCGGTCGCGGCTCTACCATCGCTCGAGGACCACAATGGCGGACTTCACGAAGGAATGGATCGAGCACCTCAAGACCCAGATCTCCGGCCGAATGAATATTGTCGCCGACAAGATGGACCCCCAGACCTACGAAGAGCTCGTAACCGATCTGGCGTGGTTTACGTTCCGGTTTGCGCGCGACCCGGATACCAAAATGCGGAAGGTCTTTCGCTGAGCCGTTGGGTACAGCGGCACTAGATTCGCCGTAGACAGGGATTCGAACACACCCGGGGTCACGAATGGCGAAATGCGAAGTGTGCGGGAACGACTACGACAAATCGTTTACCGTTACCATGGCGGGCAAAGCCCACACATTTGACTCGTTCGAGTGCGCGATTCACGCCCTGGCGCCGAAATGCGCGCACTGCGGTTGCAAGATCATCGGCCACGGTCTGGAGAGCAAAGGCACCTTTTATTGTTGCGCGAGCTGCGCCCAGCAATCGGGCGTCAAGGGCTTCGAGGACCGCATCTAGCACAGCAATGAGGACTACCGCGTGAAGTGGAAGAGCAGACGTGATCGGGATGGAAAGATCGGCGACGAGCGGGTTCGCACAAAGTTCGCCTGGACGCCCGTTGAAGCCGACGATGGATACACCTACTGGCTGACGTCGGTGGTCGTTCGGGAGCAGCTGTTGCCCAAGGTCTCGCGCGGCGGATTCGAGGACGACGAGCAGGACTGGGAAGTCGTCGAGGCCAAGCCGGTCAACGGCAAGAGCCGCAGGTAGCAGCGCACCGACGGATTGCTCCTCACCATCGATCTCAACGCCGATCTCGGCGAAGGCTTCGGGACGGCTCGTGCTGCCGACGATCTCGAGCTCCTCGATCTGGTATCATCAGCGAACATCGCCTGCGGTTTCCACGCCGGAGATGCAGTCACAATGCGTGACACCGTCCGCGCGGCACACGATCGCGGCGTGTCAATCGGCGCTCATCCATCCTATCCGGACATTCCTGGATTCGGACGCCGCGAGCTCGGGCTCTCTCCGCGCGAGATCGAGCACCACGTCAGCTACCAGCTCCACGCGATGGCCGATGCGTGCGCCGCTCAGGGAGCGAAGATGGTCTACGTCAAGCCACACGGAGCGCTCTATAACCGCGCCGCGTGGGATCCAAAAGCGGCGGAAGCGATCTGTCGCTCCATCCTGGCCATCGATCGCTCACTGATGCTACTCGGGCTTCCCTCCAGCGAAGCATCGCGCGCAGCGGAGGATGCGGGTGTCCGGTTTGCCAACGAAGCGTTCGTGGACCGCGCTTACACACCCGCGGGTCGACTGACGCCGAGGAGAGAGGCAGGCTCGGTGATTCACGATGTCGAAAGCGCCGTGCAACGGTCGCTCACACTCGTTCACGAGGGAACGCTGGCGGCCAGTGACGGCAGCCAGCTTCGGATCGACGCGCAATCACTTTGCGTCCACGGTGACAACGTCGACGCGAGCGCGATACTCCGTCGGTTGCGGCGAAGTCTCGAGGAGACGGGCGTCCGGATCGCGCCTTTCGCCGCCTGATGTCCGCGGATCTCAGACCGCACGCGCTCGGCGATTCCGCTATAACGATCTCATTCGGTGAAGAGCGCAGCCCCGCGTTGCTGCGCCGCATCCACGCCGCAGCGCGCGCGATCATGCGGGCGGACATCCCTTTCGTCGAGGATGTGGTGCCCGCCTATCTCGCGCTCACGGTCTTCTACAACCCGCTGAATGCCTCATACGACGGCCTCGCGAAGGCTCTCGTGGACACGTGCAGCGCCGCAGGTGCGGACGACGCCGAACCGCCAACGCGCGAGCACGTGATCGCGGTCCGCTACGATGGCATCGACCTGCCGGCAGTGTCCGAAGCTACTGGTCTCTCGGTGAAAGACATCGTGGCGCGCCACTCCGGTCGTACCTACGCCGTCGACATTCTCGGCTTCGTTCCCGGCTTCGCCTACCTGAGCGAGCTCGATCCCGCACTGCAGCTGCCGAGACGCGCGCAACCGCGGCCACGGGTCGCCGCCGGAAGCGTGGCCATCGCCGCGGCGCAGACCGCGGTGTATCCGCTCGATACTCCCGGCGGCTGGCACATCATCGGGACGACCACCGAAGTGATGTTCGACCCGCGCCGAGACCCGGCGGCACTGCTGTCGCCGGGCGATCGCGTCCGGTTCGAGCGACTGACGTGATCACCGTCACGAAGGCTCCGCCGTATCTCACCATTCAGGACTGCGGTCGAAAACGCTCACGCTCCTTCGGCGTTCCACCGGGCGGCGCGATGGACGCGTTCGCGTTGCAGGCCGCGAACGCCATCCTTGGTAATGAGCTGGACGCCGCCGCGCTGGAGTGGGCGCTGGGAGGCGGCACCATTCGCTTCGAGCGCGATTGTGGCTGTGCGATCGCCGGCGCTTCCGTCCATGCGACCGTCGGAGGACGGTCGATCGCTCCATGCACCAGTACAATCGCGCGAGCGGGAGACGAGCTCACCGTCGGCCAGATCGATTCCGGCCGCTTTCTTTACGTCGCGGTCAGCGGTGGGATCGCTGTCCCGCCCCTGCTCGGGAGTCGCTCGACTTACCTGCCCGGCAAGTTCGGTGGCCTGGAGGGACGCAATCTGAAGACCGGCGACGTTGTCGAGGTCACTGAGGCCGCGCTCCCCTTCGCCCCCGTTCACTGTTCCGCCGAGTTGATTCCGCGATACGACGCGGGGATCGTACACGTCACCCCGGGGCCGCAGGAAAATCTTTTTGACGACGACGGATGGAGAATCTTGTGCGAGAGCGAGTACCGCCTCGCCAACGCGTCGGACCGCACCGGGTACCGGCTGGAGGGCCCCGCCCTGCCAAAGGTGCCGGCCGCTCTTCCCTCAGAACCCGGATGTCCCGGCGCGATCCAGATTCCGGGCGACGGATTGCCGATTGTCCTGATGGCGGATGCGCCCACCATTGGCGGGTACCCGAAGATTGCTGTCGTCACTGAGTCCGACCTGGCGATTCTGGCGCAGCGCCGGCCGGGTGACCGCATCCGATTTGAGCGCGCGTCGCATGACCAAAGTCGCCGCGCGTTACGGCGAAGACACGCCGACCTGCACGCCATTCGGCAGTTGGCCCTCTCGGCGCGCTGACGGAATCATTACCGGCACACCGGCAGTCGCTCTGGGCGCGGCTTCTGCATAGCATACCGATGTCGCCGCGATTGCGGCCCACTTACTGTTGGAGGTCACATGGAACGCAGCGAGAGTGAAATCACTAACGGCGAGCCGGGAAACCAGCCGGATAGCTTCGGTCAGCCACTCCCAGAAGAGAGCGGTATGGGAAGTCGGGTGAAGAGCGTTGCATCGACCGTCAAGCAAAAGGCGTCGAATCTTCCCGCACTTATTGCCGATGGTCTCGAGGCGGGCGCCAACGCATTGCGCCAGAACAAGCTCGCCACGGCTAGCGACACCGCGGCCACCGCCCCGAGCGACTCGACCATCACCGCCGTCACGGACACCCTCGCTACCGGGATGCAGTCGAGCGCCGATTGGATCCGCGACGCCGATATCGACAAGCTCAAATCCGGAGTCGAGAAGCAGGTGAAAGAGCATCCGGCGAGATCGCTTCTCGTCGCACTCGGCGCCGGCTATCTGATCGGAAAAGCTTTCCGTCGCTAGATGAGACTCGCTGACGCCGGATCTAGCTCGCGCGGAGTGGGCCAGCTCCTTCGCGAAGTCGCGGAAGACGGCGCGCATCTGGCGCGCCAGGAAGTACACCTCGCGCGCATCGAGTTCGCGCAGATCGCGCGTGACATCGGCAAGGGAACCGGATTTACCGTCGCCGCGGCAATGATCGGAATGCTGACGGTTCAGATGCTCGTTTTCGGGATCGTGCTTCTGCTTGGAGACGCGCTGTTTCGCGGACATTACTGGATCGCCGCGTTCGTGCTCACAGCTGTTCTCGGCGCGCTCGCTTTCATCTTGTTGAAGAAAGGCACGGCATTGCTCTCGCCGCGGAACATCAAGCCGGAGCAGACCCTGGCAACGTTACGGAGACACAAGGATGCCTGAGACCACGACCGAAGTTCGCGCCGACATCGAGCAGACGAGGGAGCGCATGTCGACCGCGATCACAGAGCTCGAGCGGAAAGTCGATTTGACGCATCAGATCGGCGAGCATCCGTGGACGGCCATCGGAATCGCGCTTGGCGCGGGGCTGGCGCTCAGCGCGTCGAGGGCCGACGTGAAGGCAGCGCGTGTGACGTCCGACGCGACAAGGCAGACCGGCAGCAAGCTTGGGATTGCACTCGACGGCATCGTCGCGTCGCTGGTAACGGCCGTCACCGCTGCGATCCACCAACGAATCGACGGCGCCGTGAATGAAGTCGCGACGTCCATTCGCGGGAAAGCCTCGTCGCGGAGCAATCTCGGGACGGTGAGCACGACCGAATCGCCCGACTTGGCGATAAGGGCCGACTGAGAGCGACGCCCGCAAGTCGACGCGTGTCTCACTTGCGCTGACCGGCAGAGTTTTCTAAATAGGGGCCTGCGAGTCCGGGGTTTACCCTGGCCTCGACTCTCGTCGGAGGAAGGCCCTGAGCTCCTGGATCCGGCTGGCGCAGCTTGTTGCAATAATCTTTTGCTTCGCCGCCCTCGCGCATGGGCTCGCGCGCGGTTCGGGCACCTCGTCCGCGTCGCGCTGGCAAGCTGCGAAGCCGCGGGTTCCATTCCGGGTTCCATCCGAGAGCGAGCTACGCGACAGCGGATACCGCGCGTCAGCGCTCCGTGGACGCGCCATCCTCCTCGCGACGCGCGACAGTCTGCCTCGCAATGTCGGTAATGCACTGCGGTGCGCCAGCTGTCATCTCGATGGTGGGTTGCGCAAGAATGCAATGCCGTGGGTCGGGAGTTATGCGCGCTTTCCGCAGTACCGCGCACGGAGTGGCAAAGTCGATCTGATCGAAGATCGCGTCAACGATTGCTTTCGTCGCAGCCTCAACGGTCGCGCGCTTGATCCGACCGGCAGCGACATGCGCGACATCGTCGCCTACCTCGCGTTCCTTTCGACTGGCATCCCGGTCGGTCACGAGATGGAAGGCGAAGGACTGCCGCGTCTCTTGCCGCTCAAAGGAAATCCCGAGCGGGGCATGGCGGTGTTCACCACGACCTGCACCCGCTGTCACGGCGTCACCGGCCAGGGCACCCAGCTGGCCCCGCCACTCTGGGGACCGATGTCCTACAACGTCGGCGCTGGCATGGCCAACATCACCAACGCTGCCTCCTTCATTTACCGCCTCATGCCTATCGATCGCGCGCGGCAGCTCACGCCACAGCAGGCGTTCGACGTCGCGACGTACATCAACACCAGGCCGCGCCCCGATTTCGCCGCGAAGTCACGCGATTGGCCACACGGCGGAAAGCCGCCAGCCGCGGAGTATCACGTGTTACCGAATCCCACCCTCCCAAAGGAGAACTCGCCATGACCACCGACTCACTGCCGTTGCCGGACCGCAGGGAATTCCTTGGCAGGATTGCCGCCGGAGCAGTCGCGCTCGGCTTGAGCGGAACTGCTGCACCTGCTTTTGCGAGCGAGCGTAAGGCGAGAGCTGACATCGAGCCGAGCGACAAATGGCTCACCGCCCTTACGGGCAAGCATCGCCAGTTCTTCGACATGCCCAATCATCAGAACGGCATGGGACTGATCCATGTGCGCAACTACCTGAACACGATGCGCGACGTTTATCACGTTCAGCATCCAAATGTGACCGCCGTCGTGGGTCTATATGGCATGTCGACGATGATGGGATTCAATGATGCGATGTGGCAGAAGTACGGGATCGCAAACCCACTCAAAGTGATGGATGCGTCGAATGCGCCGGCGACGTCGAACGTTTTTGCCTCGGCTCCCCCCGGCTCCGAAAACCTCGCCGTCAGCGGTGCGCCGATCGGAATCCCAGCTGACTCCTCGATGACATCGCTGCAGCAGCGTGGCGCGGTCTTCATCCTCTGCAACAACGCGTTCAACGTCTGGATGGGCCTGCTCGGCGGCGGCGGAGAGAAGTCGGCCGCGCTCCGCAAGGAGTTCGAGGCCAACATGCTCCCCGGTGTGTTCCTGGTACCGGCAATGGTAGTTGCGATCAATCAGGCGCAAACCCACGGCTGCACTTACATGTACTTGTGACCTTTTGCTGAACCGAATGGAAGCCGCAGGCTTCGACATCGACACAGGCCGTTAACAACATCGAGGGTGGTGCGTCTCTCTAGCTGAATGGCGCGAATGCGCCTGACCGAATGATCCTCGCAGACGAAGGAGAGACACGATGTCGATAGCGAAGCTTGCGGCGTTTACGGCCGCCCTGGTAATTGCAGCGAGCACCACCGCGTCGGCGCAGTCGACGCAGGCGACCTTGAAGGCGCCACCGCACATGACCAAAGCGCGATTGGCAGTATGGTGCAAGAATCACCCGACGGCGGTCGCGGACTGCAAGGAAGTGCGTGGTGACAGGCGCGAGATCAGAACCGACCGTAAGGAAGTCCGCGCGGATCGCAAGGAAGTGCGCGCCGACATCAAGGCCGGTGACAAGAAGGAAGCACGCCAGGATTCGCGTGAGCTGAAGTCCGATCGCAAGGACATCCGTAACGACAAGCGTGACCGGCGCCAGGATGTACGCGCCGCGCGCAAGGACGCGCGCAAGTAATCATCTCGCAACGCCGAAAACGAAAGAACGCCCACCGAGGTGGCTCGGTGGGCGTTCTTTCGTTGCCGCCCTAGTACTGAAGACTACCAGCGTGGTGCTGTGGGCGGAGCTGCTCGGAGCTCCGAGCAAATATTTGATAGCTGCACTGAGTCAGACGCTTTGTTTTTCATCCAACCGCGCTCGGAGCCCCCAGCTGCTCCGCCCGCGGCCCCCAGCTGGTAGTCTTCAGTTGGTCCTACTGCGCCAGCTCGGGCGGATTCGGGGCCTTGAGGAAACGATTCAGGAATTCGTCTGATACTGCGCGGATCAACCGCGCACTCTGAGCGTTGTACGCGGCGCCGTGGCGGCCGGGCGGATAAATCCGCAGGTCCGCATCTCGCCCCGCATTCGTGAGCGCGGTCAGCAGCTGCATGGTGTTCTGTGGATGGACGTTGTCATCCATCATCGAGTGGATGAGTAACAGCTTGCCACGCATCTTCGCCGCCTGCTCGGTCGGTGCGCTCTCGACGTAACCCTTTTCATTGTCGTGGAGCAGCCCCATGTAACGCTCGGTGTAAATCGTGTCGTACAATCGCCAGTCGGTTCCGGGGGAGTTTGCTACTCCCACCCGAAAGATCTCCGGATACATCTCCATCGTGTACACCGTGCTGTATCCGCCGTAGCTGGTGCCGATGATCGCGATGCGCGCCGGATCCACGTAACTCTGCTTCGACAGATATTTCGCTGCCTCCGCGAAATCGAGCGCTTCGTATTTGCCGAGCTGCTTGTATACGACCTTCATGAAATCCCGGCCGTAGTTGTTGGCGCCGCGATTGTTGAGACCGATGACGATGTAGCCTTCCTGCGCCAGCCATTGGTCCCAGCCGCTCGCGCCGAACTGGTCGTACACCTGCTGCGATCCCGGTCCGCCGTAGATGTCGAAGATCACCGGATAACGCTTGCCCGGATCGAATGGGATCGGCTTGATCATGCTGCCGTCGAGGCGGGTCCCGTCCGATGTCGTGAACGAGAAAAGCTCCGTCGGCGCGTACTCGTGGGTCTCCAGCCATTTCGATGTCGCGGCGTTGTTCTCCAGCGTGCGCAGCTTCCGGCCCGCGGCGGACCACAGCTCCACCTGGGTCGGCTGCTTGACCGACGAATATCGGTCGATGAAGTAGGTCGCTGTTGGCGCCATGTCGATCCGATGATTGCCTTCCGCGGTAGTGATGCGGTGCTCGCCCGTGCCGTCGAAGTGGACCGAGTATAGCTGCCGCTGCAGTGGCGATGCTTCGGTGGACGTGTAGTAGATCGTCTGGTTCTTCGCGTCGCTGCCCTCGACACGCGTCACGCTCCAGTTTCCGTGAGTTACCTGATTCACGAGCTTGCCGGAGTAGTCGTAGCGATACAGGTGTTGGAATCCGTCGCGATCGCTCAGCCAGAAGAACTGGGTCGAATTCGACGGGAACGTCATCATGTCTTCCACGCCGGCGTAGAAATCGTAAACGTCGATCCACGTCCTGGATGTCTCCGACATCACTTCACGCCGACCGCCCGTTCTGACGTCGAAGAAGTAGAGCGTCATCTTGTTCTGTGGACGGTTGAGCGTGATCACCGCGACGGTGTCGGGCCGGCTCGTCCAGTAGATGCGCGGGATGTAGTACTCGCCCTTTTCCCCGACATCCAGCCAGGTGTTCTGGCCACTCGAGACGTTCACGACCCCGATCCGAACCGTCGCGTTGGAGTCTCCCACCTGCGGAATGCGCAGCTGCTCCCACTCCTGGTGGAAACCGGAGTAATCGGAGAGCTGAATCACCGGCTCCGCGGAGTCGTTCAGCTGCCAGTATGCGATGTAGCGGCTGTCCGGCGACCATTTCCACGCCTGCGCGAGCCCGAACTCCTCCTCGTAGACCCAGTCGAAGTGTCCGTTGTACACATGCTCCGATGCGTCACGCGTCAGCCGCTTCTCCTGATGGTTCGACAGCGTCGTGACGTACATGTCGCCGTCTCTCTCGAACCCGAGCATCGCACCGTTCGGAGAGAGCTCGCCTGTTCGCGCGCCTTTCGTCGCCAGCTGCATGCTGTGGTCGGCCAGCGAGTAGATGTAGAAGTCCGAGATTCCCGAGCGCCGGAAAATCGGCTGAAAATTGCTCTGGAAAACGAGGTGCTTCGAGTCCTGTGCCCACTGAAACGAGTCGTAGCTGAATGGCTCGCTGGTACCCGGAAAGTTGACCCCCGCGGTCGTGAACAGGATGGCATCCGCCCCCGTCGCGGGATCGAAGGCGCGGATCACCGGAGTACGATTGCTCGGATCAATGTCGATATACGAGTATCGCCTTCCGTCTTCGAACCAGTTCACGTCGCGTGGACCCTGCCTGCCGCGCAAAATCCCCCCGGCCTGGAGCGCCTCGTCCCTGCTGGAGAATCGTTGTTTTTGTTGCGCGCCGGCCACGAGCGGCAGCGCGATCACGAGCGCGACGAAGTAAAGCTTCGAGGTCTTTCGCATTTACGGTCTGGTTGGGGAGGGGGCGATCAAACTACGCGAACGATCATGCCGTCCGTTTGTTACGCGGATCAGCGCGCTGGTCCGCGCACGTTTTGCACAAAGTTACGCCTCGGAACGTGCAGATGATGCAGATAAAGGTTCCGCAGTTCTCGCAGGGATATCCCTCGGACGCGCGCTCCTCGTTGTGGCAGGATCGGCAAATCATGGCGTCGCGTTCGCGAAGGGCTTGGCGCATCAGGACGGCTTGGGTTGCAGCCGCGAAGCAGGACGACGGCGCGGCCGGAAGGCTCAATCTACATCAAGGCCCACATTTGACAACGCGTTTCGCCGCCTGCAGCCACGTCGCGAGCCTGTCCGGGCCTGCGTCCTCCCAGCCGTCCGGGATCGGTGCGAGGCGACGTTTTTCACCATGTCCTTCGAAGCAAAGCCAGCCGGCGCTGTACTCGCTCGCCACCTCGATTGTTCTGCGGAACGGACTCTTACGCCGCTCCGGCGTCCGACGACGATCGGGAATGCCGTCCATCCCCGCAGGCTGCGCCCGAGCCACGCGGCGGTCGACCCTTCTTCGTTCCGCCGCCGCCGGCGTCACCACCCACACTTCCCACCGCTTGCCCGCCGAGTCGAGAAAGGTTCGATAACTCACACCATCTCCTCCGTCGCCGGTTCGCGCGAGTCCAGGCTGACGAACTCTGTTTTGCACGGCGGGTGCCACAATCGGGCATATCAAGCGTGTTTGTTCACCCATTTTGGCGCAGAAACGTACGTATTTCCGTTCTCCTCAGCGCGTATCGAGCTTCCTCCCCGCATCCAGTCGGTCGTAGTTGAGAAGCGCGTTGAAAACGAGGAAATAGCTCCCGATCGTTTCCCCGCGCCACATTGGGTTGTTGGCAAAAAGCACCACGTGACCCTTGCCGAGCGGGACGTCGACCACCACCGGGCGCTGCGCGACATCGTTGCCGTCGAGAAGTCCCGACGCCAGCAGCTCCCGCTGGTCCGCGAACCGCAACACCACCCGCGGTCTGAGCGCCGGCGGAATTACCGACAGCGGATTGCGCAGCTGCTCGTCGGTCACGGGCGCCGCCTGCCACGGCTGCACCGGACGCCGGCGCGCTACGTCGTGTTGCGGATCGAGGGGCACCCGGCCCTGCGGAACGTCGATCTCGTCAGCCGTGCCCCTGCCCGTCGCCCGCTCGTTGCTCGTGTCCGTAAAGCGTCCGCCACGGGTGCCCAACACGTTGGTGATGCTGAAGTTGGAGCCATCGTCGCTGTAAACCGCCAGGCTGTCGCGCAACCCGTATGCGAGCGGGCTTCCGTCGTCGACGATTCGCGTGCGCAGCAAGCTGCCGACGACGTGCAGCCGCGGCGGGTTGTTCACCGACACTCCGCTCGCCAGTCCGAACGCGACGGCGAGATCGGCGGTGTTTTCGCTGGTCAGCAACACCCCGCCATTCTTGACGAAGTTGTTGAGATTGTTGACGCCGCTCATCCCGAGCCCGGGCCGGATGTCGTCGGTCTCGTCGATACCCATGTTCGGCGTCAGGTCCGTTTTCTTCCAGGGCATTGGATTCCGCCACATCGGGAGTCCGGCCACGATCGTCTGGGGACTGCCCCCCGTCGGCGGGAAGATGATCACGTCGTACTTGGCGTTCAGGTTCGCATCCTTCGACGCATCCTGGGTGCTGATGTACGAGTAGGGGATGTGCAGGAAGTCGAACGCCTGTCGCCACCAGCCTTCAGTCTGGGTACTGAGCCAGGTGTGCATGATCGCCACCCGCGGTGCGCGCGCGGGATGCACCGCTACCGACGGCGCCGCGCCGAGTGCATACGCCTTGAGGCCGAGCTCGCGCGCTGCCTTATCGAGATCGCCCGCGGACATCCTTCGAACGATGAAGGAGCCCGGCGCGAACTTCTGCCCGGCTGCCTCGAACGACTGCTCCGCGACCTGAAAGTCCGCGTCTTTGAACCGATAGCGGAGCGTCGCCAGCGCGTTGTCGGCGTTGTTGTTGATCGCGAACACGCTGCCGCTTCCGATCACGCCGCCCGGCGCCGAGATCTCGCCAGTGACTGTTTCCATTGCCACGCTTAGGACTTTTGGATCAGTGACGCGCACCGCGGTTACCGCGAAAGCTTCCGGGAAAGTCCAGCCGGTGTCGTCGTACGGTGTCTTCTGCGGATCGTTCGGACTCCAGTACTGGTAATCGAGCAGCGCATCCGCAATGCGCGAGTACGGCTGGTCCATTCGGATGATGTAGCTGCCCGCCGGAAACCTCCGCTGCACCAGATGTTGCGCCGAGAGCGGCAGGGTGTCGAACGGCGCGGGCTGCGGGCCCTTCGCGGTGTCGGCCCGAGTGCTGTCCACACGCGTGCCATCGGCTCGCGTGCTATCGGCTCGCGTACTGTCGGTCGCC
>Ga0070664_100000148_pt1 | contig 48402 bp, 46 predicted proteins | sample KBSC73metaG_FD_65863 | JGI IMG/M metagenome (GOLD analysis project Ga0070664, IMG submission 65863) | Corn rhizosphere microbial communities from Kellogg Biological Station, Michigan, USA - KBS C7-3 metaG | ecosystem: Host-associated > Plants > Roots > Rhizosphere > Soil ... | reverse complement strand
TCGAGCGCCGGGCGGTGAGCGTCGGCACGGTCACCGGAGATCAGACCGAGGTGGTTTCCGGCGTCAGCGCCGGTGAACGGGTGGTCGTCGAAGGCCCCCAAACTCTCAAGGATGGCGACAAGGTCAAGGTGCAATGATGTCGAATTCTCTCGTCACGGTTCGCGAACTGCACAAGGTGTTTCAGCGCGGTGGTCAGCGCATCGACGTCCTTCAGGGCGTCAACCTCGACATCCCCGAGGGAGATTTCCTCGCGCTGATGGGTCCGTCAGGCTCTGGCAAGACGACGCTGCTCAACCTGATCGGCGGGCTCGACACGCCGACGGAAGGTTCGATCACCGTGGCCAACGATCGCATCGACAAGCTGTCGGGAGCCAAGCTCTCCGCGTGGCGGGCCCGCCACATTGGTTTCGTGTTCCAGCTGTACAACCTGCTGCCCGTGCTGACGGCGGCGCGCAACGTCGAACTGCCGCTGCTGTTGACGAAACTGAACAAGGCCGATCGCCGCAAGCGCGTGCAGGTCGCCCTCTCCGTCGTCGGCCTCGGTGAACGGATGCACCATTACCCCAGGCAGCTGTCCGGCGGACAGGAACAGCGCGTCGGCATCGCCCGCGCCATCGTCACCGACCCGACGCTGCTCCTGTGCGACGAGCCGACGGGCGATCTCGATCGCAAGTCCGGCGACGAAATTCTCGATTTGCTTCAGGCATTGAATCGCGATCAGGGCAAGACAATCGTCATGGTCACGCACGATCCGCACGCCGCCGCGCGTGCGAAGCGGACGTTGCACCTCGACAAAGGCGTCCTGGTGACGCAGGCGGAGGCGGTCGCATGAAGTTCCTACCTATCGTCTGGCGCAACCTTCTGCGTAGAAAGTTCCGCACGTTCTTCACCATCGGCGCGATCTTCTTTGCGTTCCTGCTCTTTGGCGTGCTGATGGCCATCAAGTCGGCTTTCGCCATGGGGGTGGATATGGCGGGCCAGGGACGCCTGATGGTGATCGACAAAGTGTCGATCATCAACCCGCTGCCGGCGTCGTACGAACAGCAGATCCGGCAGATCGAAGGCGTCACCGACATCACCCACGCCAACTGGTTCGGCGGCTACTACCAGGACGTGAGAAACCAGTTCGCGACCTTTGCCACCGACCCCGAGAGCTGGCTGCGAGTGTATCCAAAGGAGTTCGAGGTTCCGGAGGATCAGAAGAAGGCCTGGATTGCGGATCGAACCGGCGCGATTGTCGGCGCTGACACGGCAAAGAAGTACGGTTGGAAGGTCGGACAGCGGGTGCCTATCCAGGGGACTATCTACCAGCGCCCCGATCGCGGACCGTGGGAGTTCACCATCGACGGCATCTACGACTCGAAGATCAAAGGGGCTGACAAAACGAACCTCCTGTTCAATTACCAGTTCCTGCGTGAAACCATTCCGGCGCAGAGCGGCTTCCGGGATCGCTACAACTGGTACGTCTTCACCGTCGCCGATCCCGATCGCGCGCCCGAGATCGCGGCCAAGATCGACGCGATGTTCGCCAACTCACCGTCAGAGACGAAGACGAACACCGAAAAGGCCTTCGTCTCCGAGTGGTCCAAGCAGGTCGGCGATATCGGCAAGATCATGATGTGGATCGTGGCGATGGCCATGTTCACGATCCTGCTCGTCGCGGGGAACACGATGGCGCAGGCGATTCGCGAGCGGACGAACGAGCTCGCGGTGCTCAAGACGCTCGGGTTCACTGAGGGCCGAATCCTGAGCCTCGTGCTGCTCGAATCGATTGCGATCGCGATCGTCGGTGGCGGGCTTGGCCTCGCGCTGTCGTACGCCTTCATCACGATTGGCGGCGACCCGACGCACGGCCTGCTCCCCGCCTTCTTTTTCCCGACGCCGCAAATCATCGTGGGCGTTTTGCTGGTGTTAGGTCTTGGCATTGCCTCGGGATTCTTTCCGGCGTGGCAAGCCAGCCGTCTGCGGATCGTGGACGCGCTGAGGAGAAACTGATGCTCTCGCAGATTATCGCCGTCACCGGCGTGAACATACGCTCGATTCCGGCGAGATTTGGTTCATCAACCGTCGCCGTGATCGGGATCGCCGGCGTCGTCCTGGTGTTCGTGGCGGTGCTTTCAATCGCAGAAGGCGTGGCCGCCACGATGAAGGCCTCGGGCGATCCTGGCCTTGTGCTGATCCTGCGCGCCGGAAGCGACACCGAGATGACGAGCGGGCTGGCCGGAGATGCCGTGCGCGTCATCCAGGATGCGCCCGGTATCGCACGCGATAGCGCCGGGGCGCCGATGACGTCACCCGAACTCTTCGTCGTCGTCGATCACCCGCTGAAGCGATCGGGCACCGCCGCGAACGTGCCGCTGCGAGGGGTATCGCCTGAGGCTTTCAAGGTGCACGAGCGGCTGAAGATTGTCGAAGGCCGCAACCTCGAATTCGGGAAGAACGAGATCATCGCCGGTCGAGCCGCGACACGACAGTTCGTCAATCTCAACGTGGGCACAAAACTGACATGGGGAGAGAACACGTGGACGCTCGTCGGTGTGTTCGAAGAGGGTGGCTCGGTCTCAGAATCCGAGCTGTGGTGTGACGTCAAGGTTCTCCAGCCGGCGTACCGTCGCGGCAACAGCTATCAATCGGTGTACGCGCGATTGTCCTCGCCGGATTCGTTCCAGCAGCTGAAGGACTCGCTCACCTCGAATCCGCAGCTCACGGTCTCGGCCATGCGAGCACCCGACTACTATGGCAGCCAGACCGAAACGTTGCAGGGAATCATCCGCACGATTGGCGGCATCATCGCGGTGCTGATGGGGATCGGCGCGGTGTTCGGCGCAGTCATCACGATGTATACCGCCGTGGCCAGTCGCACTCGGGAAATCGCTACCCTGAGAGCGCTCGGGTTTGGCAGTGTGCCCGTGGTCGTTTCGGTGATCGTAGAGGCGGTGCTCCTGGGGATCGTTGGCGGCGTCATTGGCGGAGCGATCGCCTGGTTCGCATTCGATGGCTTCGAGACGGCGACGATGAATTTTCAGTCGTTCAGCCAAATCGCATTCAAGTTCGCGGTCACCCCGCAACTGTTGACCACGGCGCTCATGATCTCGCTCGTCATGGGTATCGCCGGTGGACTGTTGCCCGCCATACGCGCGGCCAGACTCCCGGTAGTCACCGCCCTGCGGGAACTCTGATTTTGACGGGGCTCCGCTGAGCCCCGTTTTTCCGACCGTAGCAAATCCCAACAACCGACGACGCCGCGAAGTACGTTTGCGCCGACGCTCCCTTACGGACGTGCTTGCGAGGCCGTCGCGCCGCGGCGCAACAAAATAAACGCAACTCTAGTTATTTCAGTAGTTTATGGCGAGTCGTCGAGAGTGAACCCGCCAACCGTGCGTGCAGATGCCGGTGCGGTACACGAGTTGCTCCTTTGTTTGTTCTGCAAGGAAGTACATCAGAGGCTCGGCCGGGTTCCCAAGGGGGATCTATGCGTATCGACGACGTGCTTCAGCGGATCCAGGGTGAGTATGCGGAGATGCCCGGACTTCGACTGACGGCAGCACAGGCCCAGCGGTTATGGGGCCTCGAACGTGACGTCTGCGATGCGTTGCTGGGGGCTCTGGTGGACTCGAAGTTTCTTTCGCAGACACGGGACGGCGCCTACATCAGGACAGAAGGTGCGCGTCCGATGACGAATCTTCAGCGCGGTCAGAAAGTAGCCGTCGCATAAGTTGCCCCGCCAGTGCCGGTCCGGCTGACTACCTGCCTCGTCAGCCGACATACAGCCGGCCCGCATCCTCGCTCCCGGGTGGCGGTCGCCCGCGGCCAGGTTTGTCGAAGGTTGAAGGCTTCGGCCTTCAGCCTTCGACATCTCTTCAGAGTCGGGGTTTAGGGCTCAAGGCTTGGCAAGCGCTTCAAGCTGCTCCAGGACCTCCTGATTGTTTGGCAGGTCAGGAATGGCATAGACCTTCGACCACACGATCCGCCCGTCCTTGTCGATGATGAAGATCGCGCGCTCCGAGAAGCCCTCTTTCTCCCTGAACACTCCGTACCTCTTCGCGACGTCGCCGTGCGGATGAAAGTCGCTCAGTAGATCGTACGAGATGGGTTCGAGCGTTTTTGCCCAGGCCGCCTTCGCAGGCTGCGCGTCGATGCTCACCCCGAGGACGACCGCTTCGTCACGCTCGAACTGCGACAGTTCCGATTCGTATCCACGCATCTGATTGGCGCAGACCGGCGTGAACGCCAGCGGATGAAACGCGAGCACGACGTTCTTCTTTCCACGAAAATCCGAGAGCTTGACCGTCCCACCCTTATGGCTCCGCAGCTCGAAGTCAGGAGCCGCCTGTCCGGCTGTCAACATTCCTTCTCCCTTTTCCCTTGTCGTCTATCGGAGCGTATCGACCGCAGTAATGCGCGCAATCCGCCACTGACCGTCCGCTTTCGTCATCACGAGTGCGTATTCGTGTGCGTCGAGCGACTCTTCTCCCGTTGAAATGCTTCGCTGCACGAAGCTCGCCGTCAACAGCACATCGGCGGCGGTGGCGCCTGGGAGGACGTCAACACTGACATCATCCAGATCCATTCGAAACGCCGCGGTTCGCGGTTGAAGCCGCGCAACCATCCCCATCAGCGTATCGCGACCCTGGATCGGCGGCGATCCTCGTCCCAGCTCGACGACCGCATCGTCGGTAAAGTAGCTGCCGATCTGCGCGGCACGCGCGGCAGTCCCCAGTCCGTCCTTGGTGCTCGTGTTGACTTCGTTTCGCAGCGCCTCGAGCCGGGCGGTGATCGCATGCTCGTCCGAGCTGGGCTGCGAGCGCCAGGCGATGACGCCCAGGACCAGCAACCCCACCGCGAGGGTGCCACGAACGAGGACCGCGCGCGTCAAAAGATCACCCTGCCGAGAATTCGTGACACATCCACGCGTCCGAAATCATGATCGGCAGCGCGCATGCCGCGATTGTCGCCAATGACAAAGTACTCGCGGGAGGTGAGCGTCACCTTCGGCACGTCCCACAGCCACCGCTTGCGAACGTAAGGCTCTTCGAGCGGTGCGCCATTGATGTAGACCTGCCCCTTCGTAATTTCGAGCTGCTCACCGGGCAGCCCGATGATGCGCTTGACGTACAACACGTGCGGGCCGGCGAGCTTGATGGCGACGATGTCGCCGCGCTCGGGTCTTTCACGCTGGTAGGCGAGGCGGTTGACGAACTTGAGCGCGCCCGATCGAACGGTTGGCTCCATGCTGATCCCTTCGGTGCGAACGGGGAGCAGCACCCAGCGAAAGACGACGAAGCTGAGCGTGGCGAGGACGAGGATTCGAACGGCGGTGCGACGCGGATGCCGGCCAAAAACGAGCCGGCGCGTCAGGCTCGTCCGTGTGTCCGGCTCAGCACTCGAATGTTCGATGCTCAACGTTGCGGTGTTCCATGCACTCAAGGAGTACTCAGAGTGCTCGCGGGATGGAACATCAAGAATTGAACATCGAAGATATCAGATTCAGGCAGGAAAGGCGGACGCCAAATTGTGACGTCACAATTAGGAATGCTGAATGCTGAATGAGCCGAGCCGCGATTTATTCAGCATTCAGCATTCAACATTCAGCATTATCTGGGTTTCCGCTTCGTGTATGACGCGTAGGCGTCCGCGTCCTTCGCGATCGGAATGTAGATGGTGGCGCCGTTTGAGTCCCGTGCGGTGAAGACCGGGAACCCATTCAGCTCTCCAACCTTTTTCAACGAGGCCGGATTCAAGGTTCGAGGATGACCGGTGCTGTACCAGTGCTCGTGCTCGAACTCGACGAAGATGCCCTTCGAGGGGGCGGGCTTTGGCGCCTGAGTGGTGCGGGAAGCGGTTACCCGGCCTGCTGCAGCCGCGGACGCGTTGGACGCGCCTGCAGACTCGCGCGAACGCGCGAGCAGATCGGTGGCATAAGTACCGGGAGGTGGCTCCTCCACTGGTTGCGTCGAGACAACGGGCGGACCGGCTGCCTGAATCGGCCGCGGAGTGGACGGCGACGACATGTCAACGGGAAGCGCCGGAGGCGCGCTGCCGGTCGTGCCTACGAGATCGCCGGTACGGCGCCGTTCGAACGGCTGCATCATCCCGCCGCCGATCGGCACGAACACCACGCTGTTCGGTTCGATGGTCGTCCGTGAATAGAGCGGCACGCCGCGGAAGAGACCGCTTGGCACCATCTCGTTCGGCAGAAAGTGAATCGCGGCGCCCGCCGGGTAGTAGTACTCACCGGCAAAGATCACCGGCTCTCTCATCTGGTACCACGGCTCGTTTTCCGCGGTCACCGTCGGCGGCTGCGTCGGCTGGAGTTTGATCTGCGTCTCAACCCGGGTCGCAAACAGACCGACCGCAAACGATGCGCACAGGAGTAGTCCGACTGTTCTCTTCATGACCTCACCTGCTCGTTCCTCTTTCTCCAGTATCTCGACAGACCTTGCCACGAATAGTCGAGACGGCCGGCTCGGCCGTAACGCTCGGCTTCCTGCTCTCCGAGCTTGCGACTCAGGTCGAGGACCGCTTCCTCGACAAACGCATGCAACCTCGCGTCCTCGTCGAGGCTGCGATCAGCCAGCAGCCGCCTGACGATCGCACTCCAGACATCGAGCCGTGCGGTCATGTCCTGGAAATGCATGCGGGCGCCGTGAAACGGCCCGAAGTGAGTCAGAAACAGGGTGTCAGGTTCCCAGGAAAGAATCCGATCCTCGCTCGTGCGCCAGGCGTCCAAATCGATATCGGGGGGCGGCGTCGGCGGCATGACGTAGTCCCGTCCGGTTCGCCGGATGCCGGCCGTATCGCCGACAAAGGCGACGCGGCTTGCGGCGTCGAAAAACGAAACATGGTGCGAGGCGTGTCCGGGTGTATAAGCCACGTCGAGGTCCCGCCCAGCTGCCGTGATGCGCTCACCGCCCTTCAGCGCTCGGACGCGCTCCGCAGGCACCGGAACGAAGTCGCCCCAGAGCCGGTCCATGTCTGCCGCGTAGAGACGTCGTGCGCTGGCCACCAATTTCGATGGATCGATCATGTGGGGAGCGCCGCGCTCGTGGACGAGGACTTCTATCGCCGGGTTCTCCCGCACGAGCGTACCGGTCACGCCAGCATGGTCGAGATGAATGTGGGTCAACAGGACCTGGCGGACATCCCGAATGGCGATGCCTTTACCGCGGAGGGATTGCGTGAGGTTCTGATGCGTCGTCGACGGCCCTGGATCGATGAGCGCCACCCCTGACGCGTGGTGAAGCACCGCAGTGGCAATGACTTGCGGCGTGCCGAGAAAGTTCAGGTCGACATAATCGAGTCCGGCAGCAAGCGTCAGCATGGCTGACGGCCATCTTATATCGGGGCCGGGGGGCACGGCCGGTCCAACGTGCCCCGGCGGGGCCCTCTGCTAAAATTGAAGCAGACATGGCCGGAACGGACCGCCAGACCGATGGCGAGATTCTCGAACGTACCAAGCAGGAAACGAAGAAGCCGGAACTGTACAAGGTCGTGCTGCTGAACGACGATTACACGACCATGGACTTCGTGATCGAGGTGCTGGAAACGATCTTTCATAAGCAGCCGGCCGAGGCGTTCCGGATAATGATGATGGTGCACACCCAGGGGAAGGGACTCTGCGGGGTGTACCCGTTCGAAGTCGCGGAAACGAAGGTCGACGCCGTCGTCGAGTCCGCACGCAGCCACGGGTTTCCGCTGCGGGCGGCAATGGAGCCGGAGTAGGCAAGGGACAAGGGAACAGGACAGAGACACACGTAGCGCGCTGCTTTAGCAGCGCGTCAGGACGAAGACACCGTAGCGCGCCGCTTTAGCGGCGCGTCAGGACGTTGAAATAAAAAGATGTTCAGTCAAGCATTGGAAATCGTGCTCACCGTTGCCTATCGCGAGGCAACCGCGCGGCGTCACACGCATCTGACGCTCGAGCACTTGTTGTACGCGCTGGCGCACGATCAGGACGGCGAGCGAATCCTGGCCGCGTGCGGCGCGGACCTTCCACAACTGCGGAAGGATCTCGACAAGTACCTGAGGGATTCGGTCGAACAGTACGGCCGCGGGCAGCAGAAGGAACCGGAGCAGACGCTCGCGTTCCGGCGCGTGCTTCAGACTGCCGTGCTGCACGTCCAGAGCGCCGGCCGGCAGGAAGTGCAGTCCGGCGACGTGCTGGCGGCGACGCTTCAACAGAACAAGTCGTACGCGGCGCAGCTGCTCGCAGGTCAGGGCATCACCCGCCTCGACGTCCTTGAATACATCACGCACGGCATCAGCAAGGTTCCGTCGAGCGGCGGATCAGGTCCAGAGCCCAACGGCGATGAAGCAGAAGCCGGTCAGGGGGAACGCGGACCGGCGAGTTCACGCGATCCGCTGTCTGCCTATGCCCTGAATCTCACCGATCGCGCCCGGGCCGGCGAACTCGACCCGCTGATCGGACGCACCGAGGAGCTGCAGCGAACCATCGAGATCCTCTGCCGGCGGCGAAAGAACAATCCTGTGTTCGTCGGCGACGCCGGCGTCGGCAAAACGGCGCTCGCCGAGGGGTTGGCGACCAGGCTGTTGAGCGAAGACGTACCGGAGATCCTCGAGGGCGCAGAGGTCTTCTCGCTCGATACCGGCGCGCTGCTGGCGGGCACACGCTTCCGCGGCGATTTCGAGGAACGGTTCAAGGCGGTGATCAACGCGCTCTCCAAGCGGCCGATGCCGATTCTGTTCATCGACGAAATCCACTCGACCGTCGGCGCTGGCGCGACCACCGGCGGCACCATGGATCTGGCGACGCTCATCAAACCGATCCTCACCGCCGGGCAGCTGCGCGTGGTCGGATCCACGACGCACGAAGAATTCAAGCACATCGAGAAGGACCGCGCCCTGGCGAGACGGCTCCAGAAGATCACGATCGATGAACCATCGATCCCTGAGTCCGTCCGTATTCTCCAGGGTCTCCGCTCCCGCTACGAAGCCCACCATCGTGTCCGGTATACCGACGATGCGTTGGAGGCGGCGGCGAAGCTGGCCGCGCGACATCTGCGCGACTACAAGCTGCCCGACAGCGCGATTGATCTGATGGACGAAGCCGGCGCGAAAATGCGGCTGAAGGTGAGCGCCAAGCGCCCCTCACCGCAGGAAGCCGCGGCGGCGGTCGTCGAGATCTCGCCGGAGCACATGGAAGAGGTGGTCGCGCGGATGGCACGCATCCCCGCGAAACAGGCGTCCGCGTCGGACAAGGATCGGCTCAAGGGCCTCGAGGAATCGCTCGGCCGCGTCGTTTTCGGTCAGGCCGAGGCGGTCCGAACCGTCGCTCGAGCAATCAAGCGATCGCGCGCAGGGCTCGGCCAGCCGGATCGACCTGCGGGTTGTTTCCTGTTCACCGGGCCGACGGGCGTCGGCAAGACAGAGCTCGCCAAGCAGCTCGCGCTCCATCTCGGCAACGAGTTCATGCGCTACGACATGAGCGAGTACATGGAGAAGCACGCCGTTGCGCGGTTGATCGGCGCGCCTCCCGGGTATGTCGGCTTCGAGCAGGGCGGACTGCTGGTCGATGCGGTCCGTCAGCACCCGTACGCCGTGCTGCTGCTCGATGAGATCGAGAAAGCGCACCCCGACATCTTCAACATCCTGCTGCAGGTCATGGACCACGCCACGCTGACCGATAACAACGGCCGCAAGGCAGACTTCCGGCAGGTCGTGTTGATCATGACGTCGAACGCGGGATCACGCGAGCTGAGCAATCCAACGATTGGCTTCTGGGAGACCGGCTCGTCCGCGCGCGCGGTCGACAGCCGTCAGAAGGCGGCGCACCAGCGATCGAAGCAGGCGATCGAAAAAGTCTTCAGCCCTGAGTTCCGCAACCGGCTCGACGCCATCGTCTCGTTCGATCCGCTGACGCCGGCGGTCATGGAGACGATCGTCGAGAAGTTCATCCTGCAGCTCGAGTCGCAGCTTGCTGAACGGCGGATCGCCATCGCGCTCGAACCAGCGGCGCGCGCCTGGCTGGCGGAAAAAGGCTACGACCCGGTATACGGGGCTCGCCCGCTCGCCCGGGTGATTCAAACCGAAGTCCGCGATCCGCTGACCGATGAGATCCTGTTCGGCCGGCTCGAACACGGCGGCACCGTCACAATCAAACTTGGCGACGACCACCTCGACTTTGCCTACGACGTCAGATCCGAACCGGCATCGTTGAATTCCTGAACTGGTGAACTAGTCGTGAGCTCGAGCAAGGAACACGAAATCCCTGTCAAAGTCGTCGACCGGCGCTGGTGGGCGCGCGGCGAGGATGGCGGCGAGCCTGCGGAACGGTCCACCAAACCGACCTACGTAGAGGAGCTGGAGCGTCAGGTCGCCGAGAAGGATCGAATCGCGCAGGAGTACATCGCCAAGTACCGCCAGGCCGCGAGCGAATTCGAGGAGTCGCGGTTGCGACTTCGTCGCGAGATCTCGAAGGACATCGAGCGGAGCCGCCGCGAGATTCTGGCAGACCTTCTCGATGTCGTGGACAATCTGGATCGCGCGATTGAAGCCGCAGGAAAGGCGGCCTCTCCGGATGCGCTGCTCCAGGGTGTGGAGATGGTGCGCCGCCAATTTCTTTCAAAGCTCGAGTCGCTGGGCGTCAAGCGAATCGACAGCGAGGGCGCGGTTTTCGATCCCGTGAGACACGAAGCCGTGAGTACCGTCCCGGCAGCGACGCCCGAAGACGACGGCCGAGTGGTCGGGATTGTGAGACATGGCTACACGATCGGTGACGACGTGCTCCGCCCGGCAGCTGTGGCTGTCGCATCCCGCAATTGATTGACTGAGCTGGAACCTGGAAGCTGACAACTGGAAGCTGATATATGCCCCTCTTCGAATATGAATGTCGTGATTGCGGAAAGCCGTTCGAAGCGTTTGTCACGGCCGATCGGACAGCCGCGTGCCCGGCGTGTGAGGGCACCAACCTGAGAAAGCTGCTGTCACGGCTCGGTATGGTGGGCGCGTCGGCGCCGCGCTCCGAAGGCTGCGCGATGCCATCCGCTCCCATGTGCGGCAACGGTCGGTGTGGTTGCGCCGAATAGCTTAGTCACCCGCGCGCGCAAAGGCCGCCAGCGCGATTCCCGCCGCCACTACCACGTTCAGTGAGTCGATTCCTGGAGCGATCGGAATCCGGGCGCTCACAGTAGCCGCCTCGATCGCCTCGTTCGACAGACCCGCCCCTTCCGCGCCGAGCATCAGAATGACCCGGCGCTCCGCAGCACGATCTCGCGCCACGTCGGCAAGTCGCTTCGCCGATGGATGAGGGGTCAGCGCGACGACGTCGGTATCTTCACCAGCCAGCGCGTGAATCGTTGGCAGCCATGCGTCGACGATGGCAAAAGGAATCCGGAAAGCGGCGCCCATCGACGTTCGGATCGCCTTTCGATACAGAGGATCGGCGCACCTGCCATCGAGTAGCACCGCCTCCCCACCCAGGGCGGCCGCGGCTCTGAACAGACCGCCGACGTTGTCCGGATTACCTATCCCCTCCAGCGCCAGCACACAACGGGCGTCAGCAAACCTGGCGAGCGGGTCGATCGCAGGAGGACGATCAGCGATCGCCAGGCATCCCCGATGAAAGTTGAAGCCCGCAAGATCGTTCATCGTCTGCTGCTCGCACACGTGTACGGGGCAGCGCTCGGGATCGAGCGCGTCCCTCATCGCAGCGAGGGCGGCCGGTGTGACGAGCACGGACCGGACGCTGAATGAGCCTGCCTCGAACAGCCGCCGAACGACCAGCCGCCCTTCGGCTACGAACACGTTGTGCTGACGGAGCCACGACGGATCTCCGACATGGGCAAAGTCAGCGACGCGGGGATCGTCGAGATGGGCGATCTGAATCACTAATCACTAATCACTAATCGAGAATCACTAATCACTAATCGTGAATCCCCGGTCCTCGAATCCCCGATCCTGTGAATCGCTGATCCTGTGAATCGCTGATCTCGAATCGCACAATCGTCGAATCGTCCAGTCGAGTCAGCAATCCCAGGATTCCAGGATTCAGACGATTCGAGGATCCGCGATTCACGGATCACGGATTCAAGGATCAGTGATCAGTGATTAGTGATTCATCCGTTCGATCGCACCACTGACCGCCGGCTCCGGTGACGATCGATGACGTGCTGGCCGAGGCGCTTGCTGAGGAACACCTTCGACTCGCCCGGTTCGAATGGATGCTGGACGAAGCGGATCACGTTGAAGTGCAGCTGCGCGAGCGTGCTGCGCATCTCGTAGAACCGGTTCTTGGTCTTGACGATGATCTCGTCGAAGCCGTTGGCGAGGGCCCAGACCTCCTGTTCTTCGGTCAGCGCCCGGAAGTGTCCCTGTCCGCGCCAGTCCTTGCGGGTGCCGCCAATCCACTGATACAGGATCCGCCGATCATCGAACTCCACCACATCCTCGAGCGAGGCGACGAGATCGGCCAGCTTCGGATCGTGTTCGCCCGCACGCAGCTCATGAGAGACCTTGAACGACACCGGCACCACCATGCCGGGATCGTCGGGCAGCGCGGCCTCGGCCATCAGAATCTGATGATCGCGATCGGACAGCCGCTGGATCACTTCGTTGGCTGTCTTTTTTCTGGGAAAATCGAGAAAGAACTCCTCGATGTACTGGATCTCGAGCGCTCCCTGCTGGAGGCCGTACTGCTTGATGAGGTATTCCACGGGACCTATTACTATACGTCGTTCTCCGCGTCTGGCGTACGCGGCCGGGCAAGGCCGGCTCACCAGAGCGGGTCCGGGGCTGACATGCTATTTGCCGACCTTCAACGCATTCTCGACGATGTGAACGACGCCGACCGGGTGGCGGAGCACCTCGCCGCCTCGTGCACGGATGAACAGTTCCACTGGCGTCCCCGAGGCGGCACCGGCTGGAGCATCGCCGAGTGCCTCGATCACCTCGCCACGATCAATGCGTTTTACGTCAAGGCGATACAGCCCGGGGTCGATCGGGCCAGGACACGGGGCTGGGCGCGTCAGGGGCCGTTGAAGCCCGGCTTCTTTGGCGCGCTCTTCATCAACTCGCTCGAGCCCCCGGTGAAGCGGCGGCTGCGCGCCCCCCGTGGGATGCAACCGCGCGCCGCCAAGGGTCGTGATGAAATCCTCGCGGACTATCGCGCCGCCCACGACGCCGTTCGGCGGCTCATCATGGATGCCGCGGAGATCGATGCGAACCGGGCGAGATACCGGAACCCGTTCCTGAAAGTGCTGAACTTCCGCGTCTCAACCGGTCTGGGAGTGATTGCCGCCCACGATCGTCGTCATCTCTGGCAGGCAGAACAGGTGCGTCAGGCAGCCGGCTATCCGCCAGCCAACCACACGCTTACACGCTGACACCGCGCCAACCGGTGTTCACCCGCGCGTAGAGGAGCTGGTCGCGAGGTTGGCCGTATTTGACGCTGCTCGATCGAAGCACTGCTTCGCGCACGTACCCGGCCTTCTCCAGCACGCGAATCGATCCAGCGTTGTCCGCGAACGGAAGGGCGAAGAGGCGAAGCATGTTCAAGGTATCGAAAACGTGGTCGGTCACCAGCCGGAGCGCTTCGGTGGTGATTCCGCGTCCCCAGAACGACTCGCCCAGCCAGTAGCCGATCTCCGCCGAGAATCGTTCGACGTCGATCCCCGGTACGTAGCCGACCGCGCCAACGGCTTCGCCGCCGACGTCGATCGCCAGATTCGACGGTTCCGGGGCGCTTGTTGCGGCTTTGAGAAACGCGCTGGCATTCGCGCGCGTGTACGGATGCGGAAAGCGGTCACGCAGTTGCCTCGCGACATTGATGTTGTTCGCGTGGCGCACCACCGACTCCGCGTCCTCCATCCGCCACGGGCGGACCACACAACGATCACCCTTCAGCTTCATTGAATAGGTTCTACAAGGTTCTACGGGGTTCTACAAGGTTCGGCTGGGTTCGTTCTGGCTTCTACCAGGTTCGTAGGGTTCTGTCCGGTTCGAAAACTATAGAGCCTGGAACGAACCAAGTGGAACCTCGCAGAACCCTGTAGAACCCGCCTTAGAGGAGTCCCGTCCCGTGCCGCCGGAGCCACCGCTCGGCCTGACGAAAATCAGGACATGCCGCTTCGACAAGGCGCCAGAAGCGCCGCGAATGATTCTGCTCCTTCAGGTGCATCAGCTCGTGGACGAGCACGTAGTCCGACACCGCTGGCGGCATCTGCACGAGCCTGTAGTTGAGCGCAATTCTTCCGGCGCGCGAACACGATCCCCATCGCGATCGTTGGTTTCGAATCGACACGCCGGACACCTTCAGGCCGTGCACCGAGGCAAGCGCCAGCAACCGTGGACCAAGCTCGTCGCGCGCAAGCGCGCGCAGATCATGCTCGATACAGCCGCGCAGATCATCCCCCGACGCACCCACCAGCACGGTCCGCTCCCCATAACGGACAATCCGTCGGCCCCGCGCATCGAGGCATACTTTCATCGTCACGAGCTCGCCCCGAAGCATCATGGCCGCCCCGTCACACCAGGCGGGGGTGACGCTGGCCGCGCGCACACGCGCGCGCTCGGACGACACCCAGGCACTGTGGCGATGGAGAAAGCGCGCCGCCTCGGCGCTGGACCCACCTCGGGGAATAGTGACGCGGACGGTGCCGTCGGGCCGCACTCGCACGATGTAACGCCGCGCGCGGCGCATTTTGACGAACTCGATGCGCGGCGAGGTTGGGCCCGGGTCGATTTCCGGCGCGCGGAGAAAGGGAAGATCGAGCTGCACGAACGATGTCGCCCATGATAGCGCAGTCGATCCGGCCACCAACTCCACGTCGCTGGATCTCGTCAAAGGACCCAGACACGAGGTTCTACGGGTGTCTGCCGGGTTCGTTCTCAGGTTCTACAGAGTTCGCTGATGAGCTCGATCGGCTCTTATAGAGGTGCAGGCATGGCAAGTTCAGTCATTTCACGGGGCATTGCGACGGGGACGCTGGTTCTCCTGACTTTTGGCGGACCGCTAGCCGCTCAAAGACGAGCGGGGGGCGCTGACTGGTGCTCACAGGACAACTGGGGCGACGATCGGCAGGGATTCTGCGAAGTTCGCGAGTACACCGTGCCGGCGTCCGGCGGGACAATGACGGTCGATGCCTCCCCGAACGGCGGCATTTCCGTCGAAGGATCGTCGCGCGGGGACATCTTCGTGCAAGCGCGCGTCGTCGCGACCGCCGCAACGGCAGAAGAAGCGCGCGCGATTGCCGGCCGGGTTCAGGTGACCGCGACCGCGGTCCGCGTCGACGCGGATGGGCCGCGGAATCTCGACCGCAAGGAGAGCTGGAGCGTCAGCTATCGGCTCGCTGCGCCCACCAGAACGCCGCTCTCCCTGCGAACGACGAACGGTGGCATCACCATCGACGCGATCGACAGCAAGGTGGACTTGAAAACCACAAATGGCGGCCTGAAGCTGACGCGCATGGGGGGTGACGTCGAGGGACGCACCACCAACGGCGGGATCGACGTTGACCTCGAGGGAACCGGGTGGCAGGGGGGCGGACTCGATCTTCAGACGACCAATGGCGGCGTCCGACTGGCAGTTCCGGATCAGTACAACGCACACCTGGAGACAGGGACCACCAACGGAAGCGTGCGCATCGATTTTCCCGTCACCGTGCAGGGGACGGTCGGCAAGTCTTTCTCGACCGACCTCGGAAGCGGCGGAGCACCAATCAAGGTTCACACCTCGAATGGCGGTGTAAAGATCACGAAGAAGTAACGAGATACTTCTCCAGCCAGCCGAACACGGCCTGGTGCCACGCACGGCTGTTGAGCGCCTTCAATACCCAGTGGCCCTCGTCTGGAAAGACGAGGGCTTCGCTGGGCACGCCGTTCCGCCGCAGGATGGTGAACATCTGCAATCCCTGATCGACTGGGACTCGGAAGTCGAGCTCGTTGGTAATGATCAGGGTCGGGGTCTTGATGTTGTGCGCGTAAAGGTGCGGCGACCATTTCGCGAACTGCGCTCTGGCTTTCGGCGTCCAGGGCGCGCCGCCGAATTCCCAGTCGGGAAACCACAGCTCTTCGGTCGCAAGGCTCATCGATTCCAGGTTGAACACGCCATCGTGCGTGACCGCCGCTTTGAATCGCGTGGTGTGCCCGAGGATCCAGTTCACCGCATACCCGCCGTAGCTCGCGCCGGCAATCCCCATCCGCTGCGGGTCGCTGAAAGGCATCTTTGACACGGCATTCACCACCGTGTCGATGTCGGTCATCACGGCGCCACCCCAGTCACCGCTGATCTGATCGACGAACGTCTGGCCGAAACCAAACGAGCCGCGTGGATTCGGCGCGGCGATCACCCACCCCTGCGCCGCCCAGAGCGAGGGATTCCACCGCGTCGACCACGCGTCTTCCCATGCGCCCTGGGGTCCGCCATGGAGGAGAAACACGACCGGATACTTCCGTGCGGGATCGAAATGCGGTGGCTTGATCAACCAGTATTGAATCTTCTGCCCGGTCGGCGTCGTCGCGGTCAGGCTCTCCGGCTCCGAGAACGCGACACTTTTGAGCCACCAGGTGTTCTCGTGCGTGAGCTGGGTAACCTTGCCGTCAGAGGTCACACGAACAACCTCGGGAGGCGCGGTCAGTGTGGACTTCGAGGCGATCACAAAGCCTGCCCCGGGATGTGCCGATGCAATCGATCCGGCACTGGTCACGCGATGTGGCGTCCCGCCGGACGCTGGAACGGTGAAGAGATCCTCACGCCCCTGTTGAGCGGCAGTAAACCAGATCGTCGCCCCGTCGGGAGAGAGGGCGTAGTCACCAACTGAGATGTCGGGGTTTTGAAACACGGTTCGTTTGGCGCCGGTGGTGCGGTCGTATGCATCGAGATACCACCGGTCGGATTCGAATCCAGCCCTGCGCTGGGCCCGCACGAACAGCGTGCGGCCGTCCGGCGAATATACGGGTTGAAGATCGGACGCGGAATTCGTGGTTATCTTCCTGAGCGCACCCCCTCCGGATGGGACGACCCACACGTCGTGATTCGTCGTCCACGCTTCGCGATCGCCGCCTTCGCGGCTGGTAGGAAAGGCAATCTCGTTGCCGTCTGGCGAAAACGCGACCGCGCCATCTTCCTGCTGCACCGGCGGTGAATCGAAGTCGCCAGGGGTGACGTCTGTCGCACGGCCGCCCTGGACTTGCGCAACAAAGATGTGATGTCGCACGTTGTCTCGCCACTCGTCCCAGTGACGATACAGAAGGCGCGTCAGGCGATGCACTTTGACAGGATTCCTGTCGGCCTCTTCGCTCTTACGCTTGTTGCACGACTCGTCGGCGCACTCGGGGTACACATCCGATACGAATGCCACGCGTGAACCGTCTCCGGAAAACACGAGCGGCGGTTGCACACCCATCGATAGATTGGTGATCTTGCGAACGTTGCCGCCTCTCGCGTCGGAGACGAAGACTTGCGCGGCGCCATCACGCGTCGAGATGAACGCCAGGGTCCGACCGTCGGGCGAAAGCCGCGGCGTATTGTCGGTCTTGCTGGCGACAATCAGTTCCTTGGGACCACCAGATCCATCGGCCGGCACCGTCCAGATATCAGCGTTGCGCTCACCACTCTTTAGATCGGTCGTCGTCCGCACGTAGACGACGTGCGAGCCGTCCGGCGTCAACTGCGGATCGGCCACTCGAATGGCTCCGATGAGATCGTCGATCGCCATCGGACGTCCGGTCGCCTGACGGGACTGGACGGTGATCGCCGCGCAGCAAATCGCGGCAATCGCAATGAACACCCGCATCTACCACCTCAAGAGCGGCCTGCCATAGGGCAGGCCCGGCCAGGGAATCGAAGCGAGCATGACCGCAAGTGCCAGCGCAAAAAAGCCGGCAGCGACCCTGTGACGGCGAAGCGAATCCGTTTTGCGGGCTTGCGCCCGCCCAACATGAACCAGCGCGACCGCAATCAGCATTCCGAACATGTGTTCGACCACCCAGAACCGGAGACCCGAATTCTTCATCGCGGCACCGAGGTCAGCGAACGCTGTGTGGGTGAACGGACTCAGAAATATGTACAGGATCAATCCGAGCAGGAATTGCAGGTCGAGCACCCTGCCAAACCAGGCGCCCGCCCGATCGTCGGCCGGCGTCCACGGTCTTGACGCCGCAGCGCCGGTTGCCGCTCGAACGAAAGCCATGAGACCGAACAGAATCACGAGCCAGCGAAGCCAGGAATGGATGGTGAGGACGGTCGCATAGATCATCTTCAGCGCTCCACGAGATCGGCGATTTCATTGACAGTTGTCTTGCCCGCATCCTTCTCGTACCAGGCCATGAGCTCGTCGTGCAGGGGCTTCTGCATGGTCGTCTTCTGCTTTTCCAGGAACCAGGTCTCGACGCTGGCAGGCCGCTCGGTCAGCGTACCGATGACGTGCCAGTCCTCACCCAGGACGACGATGGTGGGAGTCGCCGTGCGCCCATCAGGCGTCTTGTATGCCTCCATGACTTCCTTCCCCGTTTCCCTGTTCACGAGGCGCATGTCCAGACGCTCGGGCGCGCCGTCGATGAGCCTCGCGATGTAGGGGACGGTGTTCACGGAATCGGAACACCAGTCTTCGGCGACGACCAGGAGGTGGCGCTTCGTCGGCAGCGCACGCATCCGCGTGATCAAAGCGGGGGTGACGGTGGCGTCGTTGTAGTGCGCGCGCCATTCCTCACGTCGCGCGCGAGCCTTCTCGAGAAAATCAGCGAAGGCGATGCCCTGCCCGTAGAGAGCGTGATAGTCGATCTCCTGACGGGGAAATGATCGGGTAGCGCCCGCGGTTGCAAAGATGGCAAGGAACACGATGACCGCAGGATGCGTTACGCGCGGCACGAGTCAATCTTATCGCATGGTTCATCCGAGCAGCAGCCACACCACGATCGCCACAAGCCACCCGGTCAAGGCATCGATGGCGTAGTGATAGCGGCCGAAGACGGCGCCGGCGGCGACTGCCAGGCCGGCAACCAGCATCCACGAGAAAATCAATGGCGACAGGCTGGCAACGAGCAGCGCCGCCGCCAACCCTTCCGCAGCGTGGCCGCTCGGAAACGTGTTGACCTGAATGCTGGTTGCACCGAGGACTCGGAGGTTGAGCGGGCGAAACGACGACGGCCATGGGTCGCCGGCCTCGAGCGCTCGGGGAGGCCGGGTCTGAATCCAAGGCAGGAAGCCAAAACAGACGAAATCGGTGACGAGGATGACCGTCCAGAATCGATTCGCGTCAGGGGCGGCAGCCAGGCGTAGATGGAGAGCAAGCGCGATCGGAATCAGCCCGTACACGCCGGCATACGCCAGTTCCAGGATCTCGACGAGCCACTTCGGCGTGTGCGCGCCGAGGTCTCGGATCCGCAGTGCTCGATCGATTCGGAGGAAGGCGTCCTCCACAGCCGTCATCGGGGAGACAAACAGCAGCCCGGTCGTCCAGTAGAACAGGAGCAGGAGAACTGGCGGCAGCACCCAGGCATGAAGCACCACGTTTGCCGGGGCAACGATCGAAGCGGCGGTCAGACCAATTCCGGCGATCGATGCGCCGGTCGCGCGGAAACGCACCGATGCGGAAAGGCCCGGCCGGAGAAAAGCTGCCACGACAGCGGCATAGAAAAACGCAATCAGGCTCGCGGCTTCCCAGCCGCGCAGTGCGAACGACGTCACCATCTCTGATCTAAGGCGCAGAACGGCCGCGCGCCGGCTCACACCCTATAATCCAGTGACACGCGAATGCGAAACCTTGTCCTTAAACTGCACATTTACGCGGGGTTACTGACATTCTCGCAGTTGATGCTTTACGGGATTGCGGGGCTGGTCGCGACCGCCCAGACGGCCGCGGAGCGCCCGAAAGTGCCTCACGCGGTTCGCTACGTTCCGTTCACCGTCCAGCCAGGCACCACCGACAGGCAGGTCGCCGACGACATCTACAACACGCTGCATCTGCCGCTGACGCGCCCGATGCCAGGCTGGTTTCTGCGCCGAACGCCGGAGAACGACCTCCTGCTCGACTTCTACAACATCAATGGCATCTGGCGGGTGGTCGTGCTTGAACGCGAGGGACGGCTGCGCATCGAGGAAATCCGCAACCGCCTGGGACTCTTTCTCGGTGACATGCATGCCGTCACGATCGGCGATGACGAAGCGCCGCGCCTTGTTCGAGTCTGGGCGGTCTACAACGAGTTCGCGATGTGGTGCCTGCTTGCGTTCTGCGTGTCCGGCGTCTACCTGTGGTTGACGGCACAGGCCCGGTCCTGGTGGGCGTGGGCGTCGCTCGCGACCGGCACGGCCAGCTTCGTGCTCATGTGGATGTCATTCCGCTAGGCATGTACAAGATCATCCGCACCATTCATTTGCTTCTGGCATCGTTCAGCCTGCCGTTCCTGATCATGTACGGCGTCAGCGCCGTCCAGATGAGCCATTCGACCTGGTTTCAGATGAAGCCGGCCGTCACCGAGCACGAGCTCTCGCTTGCATCTGGCGAGACCGACGCCCGCATCGTCGCGCGCGAGATCATGAACCAGCTCCCTGACACGAAAGGAGAACTGAGCAACGTGCAGTCAGCAGGCACGGGGCTCAGCCTTCGCATCGTCGTGCCGGGAACGGTTCACGAAGTCCGGTACGATCGGACATCGGGCGTGGTGCGCGTGAAGACGAGCGTTGGAGGAAAGATGGGAATGCTGAACCGGCTGCATCACTGGGCCGGCTTCTGGCACGAACCGACTTCAATGAAAGCCTGGGCGATCGCCGTTGCCATCGTGTCCCTGGGATTGCTGCTGGTCGGTGCGACCGGGATCTACATGTGGTTCACGCGACGGCCGGAGCGGCGCATCGGTATTGTGTTGCTCGCAGCGAATGTCGCGTTCGCGGTTACGCTCTTGACACTCCTGCGGAGCGCGGGACCGTAGCAAGTCTCTCGCAGAGAACGCGAGCATCGAATGACAGGTTTGAAACCACTTCTACTGATTTACGGCGTCCTGATCTTCGTGGCATCGAGCGCCCACATGCCGCGGCCGTAAGTCGAGATGACGATCACGCGGTCGCGCGCCTGATACTGCAGATCCGACACCTGCACTGAAGGCAGGTTGCCGCCGAGCACCTGCCAGTGGCGGCCGCCGTCGATGGACGCAAACACGCCAAAGTCCGTCCCCAGGAACAGCGTGTTCGGGTCGGTGGGATCTTCGCGGACGACGTTCACCGATCCGGCAGGCACGTTGTCGACGATGCTGGTGAACGTGCCGCCGTAGTCGATGGACTTGTAGAGGTACGGCGCGAAGTCATCGTCTTCGCGCCCGCGCTGCGCCACGTACACCGTTCCTTCCGCATGCTGCGACGGGACGACGCGCGAAATCCACTTCCGGCTCCGCAGTGACGCCGTCAGATCCGACCAGCGCTTTCCTCCATCCATCGTCACGTGCAGGTGGCCGTCGTCCGTTCCGGCGTAAATGAGGCCCGGCTTCCGGGTCGATTCGGCCAATCCCACGATCGTCTGAAAAGGAATCTCGCTGGAGCTCCGGCGCAGCATTCGCGTGACGTCGTTGTCGGTGAGGTCCTGGCTGATGCGTTCCCAGGTGGCGCCGCGATCGATCGAGCGATAGACGTACTGGTAGCCCGCGTAGATCGTTGACGACTTGTGCGGAGAGACGATGATCGGCGCCATCCACTGCGCGCGGAGGTTCTCTTCTTGGGGGCGAATTGGAGTCGCTCGCTGCGGGCGCCCTGGACTCTGACCGCGGCCGCCAGCAGCGGCGTCCGCTGCGGCACCGCCGCGGCGAGCCGGCGCCGGGATGTTCAGATCCTGCCGGGTGAAATTGCCGTAGTAGGTGTGAGAGTAGACGATGGCCGGATTCTCGGCCTCGATCGCCTGGTACGATCCTTCACCGCCGGGAGCGGCCGACCATTCAACAGCGGGAATGCGATCGCGCCCACCGCTGACATCGACCTTGCCGCGGCGGCTGCCGACGTCCTGGATCGACCCGTACGCCCACGCCGGTGAACTGGTGTCGAGCGTCACGTTGTAGAACTGCGAGCCACCGGCCGACACCGCAAACTTCCATGTCGCTCCCGCATCGGACGAAGTGTAGATGCCGCCGTCGTTGGCGTTGCAGAGAATCGACGGGTTCGCGGGATCGATCCAGAGACCGTGGTGATCGCCGTGCATACCTCGAAGCGTCGTGAACGACTTTCCTCCGTCGTGCGACACGTTCAATCCGAGGCCGAGCGTATAGATCGTCTTGTCGTCCTTTGGGTCCACGCGAATCTGACCGAATACCCAGCCATACGTGCCGGAGTGCGCCGACATGAACGCGTTCGTCTCGGACACCTTGTGCCAGCTCGATCCACGGTCGTCGCTTCGATAGATCTCCGCGCCGCGAATCCGCGCTTCCATGATCGGACGTTCATAGGCATCGCGCTCGCCTTCACGCGGCGGCGTTCCCGGTTCGTAACTATCGACGAACGCGTAGAGTACGGCCGGGTTCGAGCGGGCGATGTCTATCCCGATGCGTCCCCGGTGCTGCGGCAGCGGCAGACCCGTGTTGGCTTCAGTCCATGACTGGCCGCCATCGTTCGTCTTCCAGATGCCACTCTCCTGGTAGCCAGGCTCGGCGCGCGGGTCGCTCCATTTCCGCCGTATCCGCTGCCAGATCGCGGCGTACAGAACATTCGGATTACCCGGATCCATCACGAGATCGATCGCGCCGCTGCGCGGACTTCGATATAGCACCTTCCTCCACGAGCGACCACCGTCGGTGGTCTTGAACACGCCGCGGTTCTCGTTGTCGGTCCACTCGTGTCCGGATGCCGCGACAAAGACGACGTCCGGGTTGGTGGGATGGACGACGATGCGCGCAATGGTCTGGGTGTCGGCAAGACCCGAATGCGCGAAGGTGCGGCCGCCGTCAGTGGATTTGTAGACGCCGACGCCAGGCATCGACGCCCGGAAGATGTTGGCCTCGCCGGTGCCGACCCAGAGCACGTCAGGATTGGAGGGAGCGGTCGCCAGATCACCGATGCTGGTGGACGCGTAGTTCTCGAAGATTGGCTGCCAGCTCGTGCCGTTGTCGTCCGTCTGCCAGACGCCGCTCGTCGCGTACGCTGCGTAGATCCGACGCGCCGTGCCGCGGTCGACGACCGCGATGTCGGTGGCGCGGCCACTGATGTTGGTCGGCCCCAGCCACTGCCAACGGAGGGACGCGTACGGCGAAGACCGCTGCATCGAGTGGTAGGTGTCGTACGCGACTCGCAGGTCCTCGGCATCAAAGCGCCGGGCCTGGCCCGACAGCTCGATGAGTGCGGACGCGACGAGAATCGTCAGAGCCGCCGCACCTCTGCCGAGACCCGGTACTCGCTGATGCATCGGCTGCCCCCCTGAGGTTGAAATGATATCCTGCAAAGGGAATTGCTGATTGTCGATTGCTGAATGCTGATTGAACACGCAATCAACAATCAGCAATCAACAATCAACAATTGGCATGATTGACGCCGGCCTTGTAGTTTTTGATCTCGACGGGACGCTCATAGACTCGAGCGTCGATCTCGCCAACGCGGTCAACGCCCTCCTCGGCGATCTCGGGGTCAGCCCGTTGCCGGATCCAGCCATCGTGGCAATGGTCGGCGAGGGAGCCGCCGTGCTGGTGCGTCGTGCGCTGACGGCAGCTGGTCTGGATCCCGAGACCCCTGGGGCCCTCGAGCGCTTTCTCTCGCACTACAACGCCCACCTGCTCGACAACACGCGTCCCTATCCGGGCATGGTCGAGACGCTTACCGAACTCGCGAAGCATATCCCCCTGGCCGTGCTCACGAACAAACCCGCGGGTGCGACGACTCGAATCCTCGAAGGCCTCGGCCTGCTGCGATATTTCCGGAAGGCGATCGGCGGCGACAGCGCCTTCGGCCGAAAGCCTGACCCCGCGGGCCTGAAGTTTCTCGCCCAAACGGCCAGCGTCAGCGCAGCGCGCGCGCTGCTGGTCGGCGACTCCCCCGTCGATCTCGCAACGGCTCGGAATGCCGGCGCTCAGATCTGCCTGGCGCGATACGGCTTCGGTTACCGATTCAGCGTGGCCGACTTCCAACGCGATGAACAGATTATCGATTCGCCGGACGAGCTCCTCGGCCTGCTTCGGCCGCGGGGATAACTTCTTCTTGGGTTCTACGGGGTTCTACGAGGTTCTACAGGGTTCTACAGGGTTCGTTCGTGCACCCGGAACGAACCCCGCAGAACCTGGCAGAACCCAGTAGAACCCCGCAGAACCAGAGCTCTTAGCGCTCGTACGACTCGCGTCGAGCTGACGCTGATTGTTTGATGAGGTACCGCTGCGGATCTGCCCAGAACATCTGGCGCAGCTCGGCAAGCGACGCCGCGCCGCCGTAACTGATCGACGAGCACAGATGCTTGATCATCTCGCGCACGATGGTGCGCGCTGATCCGCGGGCGGGCACGCTGATTTCCATGCCTTCCGCGCCAATCGCCTCGAGCTCAACTCGATCAGCGTCCTCGACGTCGAGCCGATCGCGTATCGCCCCGAGCGATGCCATGCCTCGCAGCACCTTGAACGGGACCTTGACAGTTTTCTGAGACTCCGGCAGCAGGACCGACTTGTGGACGACCTCACCCGGAGCTTCTTCGGTTCCAGCGAACGCGCTGCCGAGCATGGTGCAGTCACCGCCGAACAGCAGCGCTTCCATAATCGCGCCGTGCCGCTTGATACCACCATCCGCAATCATTGGCACGTCGGAATCTCCGAGCCCGAGGCGACACTCGAGGAGCGCCTGGACTTGCGGCACGCCAAAGCTCGTCGTCACGCGTGTGGTGCAGCCGCCGCCAGGGCCAATGCCGACCTTGATTCCGTCAGCGCCCCGGTCGAGGAGGAATGCCGCGCCTTCGGCGGTGGCGACGTTCCCGGCAATCATCTCCGCGTCGCCAAATCGCTTGCGGAAGTCGGCCATCGCGCGCTCCATCACTACGGAATGCCCGTGCGCGATGTCGATGACCAGGACGTCCACCTCCGCGCGAATGAGCTCCGCCGCGCGCTCCAGGTAGTCGCCGGTGGCACCAATCGCAGCGCCGACCCGCAGCCGCCCCTGATTGTCGCGCGTGGCGAACGGCATCCGGCGCTGGCGGAGGAGATCTCTCGCGGTGATGAGGCCGATCAGCCGGCCGTCGACGGTCACGAGCGGCAGTTTCTTGATCTTCCGCTCGATCATCATCCTTTCTGCATCGTCGGGCGCAATCGGACCCTCGTGCACCACGAGCGCGGATCGTGGCGTCATGCGATCGGCGACTCGCGAGCCCTGACGGGCAACGAACCGCATGTCACGCTCGGTCAGGAGACCGGCCAGGCGCTGCGAGTCGTCGACGACCACGAGCGTGCCGACGCGTGTGCGCGCCATCAGCGCCGCTGCCTCGTCGAGCGACGCGTTTGGCGAGATGCTCCAGGGATCGCGGATGATTCCGTGCTGCGTCCGCTTGACGATCTCGACTTCACGGACTTGTGGCTCGATCTCTCCGTTGCGGAATCCGCGATCGATGATGCCGATGCCCCCTTCCTCGGCCTGGACGATCGCCATCGGCGCCCGCGTCACCGTGTCCATGTTCGCCGAGACGATCGGCCGTTTGAGCGTGATTCGGCGCGAAACGCGCGACGAGAGATCGATGACGGACGGATCCCGTCGTACCAGCACGCTTCGCTGCGGCGACAAGATGAAGTCCTCGAACGTGCACCCGCGCGCGAACTCGAGCATCCGGGCGCCGACGGTTTTGTCGATCCGTGGAAATGCGGACATGGATTCATACTACAGGCATACTGGAACGACCGTGCCGCTGCGTGAAATCGAAGCGTTGCTCCGTGACCGACTGGCCAAGACGCTGCCGGGGATCGAGGCGCAGATACGGTTTGCGCCCGAGCTGCTGAAGAAGGCATGGCGCACCGGCCAGATTCCCACGGAATCGCGACAGGCGGCCGCGCTGCTGTTGCTCTATCCTCATCAGGAAGGGGCCGCGGTCGCGCTCACGGTTCGCGCCAGCGGGCTGGCGAGACATCCCGGTCAAATCAGTCTGCCGGGCGGCGCAACGGATCCGGGAGAAACGCTGGCAGAGGCGGCACTGCGCGAGGCGGCCGAGGAAATCGGCGTCGATCCGTCAGCCGTGCGCATCCTGGGGGAGCTCACGCCAGTGCACGTGCTCGTCAGCGGCTTCACGCTCCATCCGGTGGTTGGGTTGACGGACCGACGGCCGGACTTCGCCCCAGCTCCTGAGGAGGTCGAGGAGATCCTCGAGGTCTCACTCGATCACCTGCGCGATGCCTCGCGGATCCGTCAGGGCACCAGGATCCGCGAGGGTGTTGCGGTGGAATATCCGTATTTCGATCTGCTCGGCCACCAGGTCTGGGGCGCGACTGCGATGGTCCTGGGCGAGTTCATCTGCCTGCTCGCCGAAGTGCGTTAATCACTCGCTTGGTCGCTCGCGGCACTGCCGCTCACTTCGGCTGCGGAACGATTCGCATGTACGGCTTCGGGGCCTTCCAGCCGTTTGGGTACGTCTTCTTCGCCTCGTCGTCCGATACCGACCCGGCGATGATGACGTCCTCGCCCTGTTTCCAGTTCACGGGCGTTGAGACCTTGTGCTTCGCGGTGAGCTGAAGCGAGTCGATGACGCGAAGGACCTCGTCGAAATTGCGCCCCGTGGTCATCGGATACGCGATCTGCAGCTTCACCTTCTTGTCCGGTCCAATCACGAAGACGTTGCGGACCGTCTGATTGTCCGCCGGCGTGCGCCCCTCGCAGCTGCCCTCGAGATCCGCCGGCAGCATGTCGTAGGCCTTCGAGATGCTGAGATCGACGTCGCCGATCATCGGATAGTTCGGCGCGTGCCCCTGCGTCTCCTTGATGTCGTTCGCCCACTGGGCGTGCTTGTCGACCGGATCGACGCTGAGGCCAATCACCTTGACGCCGCGTTTGTCGAACTCCGGCTTGAGCTTGGCCAGATATCCGAGTTCGGTCGTGCAGACCGGCGTGAAATCCTTCGGGTGCGAGAACAGCACGGCCCAGGAATTCCCAATCCATTGATGAAAGTCGATTGGACCTTCCGTGGTATTGGCGTTGAAGTTTGGCGCCTGGTCTCCGATGCGAATAGACATGGTGGTGCTCCTCTACAGAACAAATGGAATCACACGCGCCGTGCGGGCGCGATAAGGGGCATACTCCGGATACGTCGTCGTCAACAACGACTCTTCAGCATACATCCGTACGAAGGCGCCGGCGGTAACCAGAAGCGCCGCGACGACGGATTGGACTGTTCGGTGATCAACGGCGGTGCTCCAGGTAAAGTACAGAACCGACGCGTAAATTGGATGGCGAAGCCATCGGTACGGGCCGTTCGTGACAAGACCGCCCTTCGTCGGATTTGCCGCCGCATGGAAGCTCCGCCGGCCGAATGTCACGCGGGCGGCAATCATCAGCACGACCGCCGCCGCCTGGATCGCCAGACCGGGAACGCTCCGCGCAAGCACTTCTCGCCGCGAGATGAGCAAGAACAATCCGGCAACCATCAGCGCGTACGCGATGATGGAATAACGGCGCAGGGCGGCGGGAGCGGCGTGACTCACCGCCGTAGCATAGCGCAGGGCACCGGGCGATCTCTTCACGACCAGCCGTACGTTGAGACGCCCGCACCAGCGGAGACGTTCCGGAACGTTTCAATCAGCAATCAGCCAATCGACAATTCCGATTCACCCCTTCAGGGCCTCGACCCCATCGATTCTTGTCGCTCGAAGGGCGGGAATGGCGCCGGCGGCGAGGCAGGTCCCCGCGAGGAGAGCGGCGGATACCAGAAAAGTTGTCGCATCCAGGGATCCAATCCCGAAGAGCAGGCCAGACAATGCACGGGCAAACACGGCCGCACCGCCGAGGCCGGCGGCGACACCAATTGCGGCAAGCAGCGCGGTTCGCGACACAATCATCGCCACGACCGTCGCTGCGGGGGCGCCAAGCGCCATGCGAATCGCAATCTCGCGTGTCCGTTGTGTGACGAAGTACGCCATCACGCCGTAGATCCCAACCACCGACAGCGTCAGCGCCAGCACGCCAAAAGCCGCGACGAGTGTGAACATGAGGCGCGGTCGCGACAACGCACGCGCGAGGTGTTCGTCCATGGTCGCTACTCTGGAAACCGGCTGCAATGGATCCAGGCGCGAGATCTCCGCGCGGATAAGCGGCACGCTTTGCACCGGGTCGTGGCGGGTTCGCACGACGAACGCCATGAAGGAAAACGAGCGTTGGGTGTGCGGCTGGTAGAACTCCGGTCGAGGAGCCACTGACGGACCCCGGTGGCGGACATCGCCAACCACTCCAACGACGGTCATCCACAGACCATCGTCACTCGTCCTGATCCGCCGTCCAATCGGGTCTCGTCCGGGCCATTCGATCGACGCGAACGTGCGATTGACAATGACCACCGGCATCGCCGTGCGATGGTCAGCGGGTGTGAAGTCGCGTCCCGCGAGAACGGGGATGCCCATCGCCGCAAAGTACCCAGGCGTCACCACCTGGTACCCGGCTGACGACCGTTGACCGGGGGGCGGGAGCGGCCGACCCTCGGCGACGTAGCCCGCAGAGAAGTCGTCACCGCCAATCGGCAGCGTGACGGCGGCCCCTGCGGCATTCACGTCTGGAAGTCGCCTGATGGCGGCGAGCGCTTCGTCGTAAAACGCAGCCTGTTGTTCCGGAGACTGCGCGCGCGATCCGCCGAGGAAAATGTTGAACGTCAGGAGGTTCTGCGTGTTGATGCCAGTGTCGACATGGCGCAGCGCCGAGAAGCTGCGGAGGAGCAGAATCGCGCCGACGACGAGCGTCAGCGCGACGGCAAGTTGAATCACCGCGAGCGCTTCACGGTTTCGATTTGACCTCGGACCGGATGACGATCGCGCTCCGCCGTCCTGCAGGTCCTCGACGATACCGTGGCGAGACGACTGCAGCGCCGGCATCAGCCCGGACAGCAGACCCGTCAGCAGCGTGAGGGCAACGGTGAACAGGATCACGATCGGATCGATCGGCGCGGACTCGATACGAACGATGCCCGCGGGGTTCGACCCGATCAACGCCGACTGCGCCCACCACGCCACAAGCAGGCCGCAGAGACCGCCGCCTGTCGCCAGCACAATCGATTCGATCAGGAACTGCCGGACGATGCGCCCCCTGCCGGCGCCGAGGGCCAGGCGAACCGCGATTTCCTTACGGCGGGCGGAGGCCCGTCCGAGCAGCAAACTGGCGACGTTGGCGCACGCAATCGCGAGCACCAGGATGACGGCACCGACCAGCACCAGCAGTGGTTGCCGCAGGTGACCGTAAAACTGCGTTCGCAGCGGAACGATGGCGGCTCCTCGCCCGCCGTCGGTATCAGGATGCGTCTGCCCGATGCGAGCGGCGATGACTTCCACTTCGCGCTGTGCCTGCGCGACCGTGGTGTCCTCTTTGAGGCGCGCCACCGCTCGCACGTACTCAGCGTCCCGGTTGCTCGACATGTCCTGGTCGGCGCGGTCGGTCGGTGTACGCGGCACATCGCCTCTGGCGCCAGGAATCCACAACTGCGGACCATTCAGACTGTTTGGCCCCGCCGTAATCATCGGCCAGTCGAACTCCTTCGGCATCACCGCCACGACGATCCGCGTCGATCCATTCAGCGTGATCTGGCGCCCGACAATCCCTCGATCGCCGCCGAATCGCGTGAGCCACAGCCCGTAGCTGAGAACGACCGCGCGATCGTCGGCCGCACCGTCGTGGAACGTTTCTCCGAGAAGAGGCGCGACACCAAGGATGTCGAAGAAGTTCGACGAAACGCTCGAGGCATCGAGCCGTTCCGCCTCTCCGTTCCCGGTCAGGTTGAGGGGGATTTGACTGATGCCCGCGACGCCGTGAAGCGAGGTCAGCTGTTGACGAAAATCGATCAGCCGTGCCGGCGATAGCGGCTCGCGGGGAACCGTCGGCCGCGACGACCAGACAAACACGAGCCGTTCGGCGTCGCGATACGCCAGAGGTCGTAACAGCATGCCGTACACCGCATGGAAGATCGCGGCATTCGCCCCTATGCCGAGCGCGAGCGTCACCAGCGCGACGACGCTGAAAGCGGGGCTTTTCCTCAATCCCCGCACGGCATAGGCTGCGTCCTGCATCAGAGTCATAGGCAATTCTGTTCTATCAGCTTCTACGAGGTTCTACTGGGTTCTACTGGTTCTACCAGGTTCGTTCTGGATGGTTCAGACGGGGTTCGGGGCTTTTGGTTGGTATGAAATGATGAGCCGCGTGAAGAGAAGCCTCGTGCGGCTCGATCGCGCGCTCTCGAAGCTCGGTGTGGCGTCGCGCTCCGAGGCGAAGCGGCTCATCGCTGAGGGCCGGGTGCGCGTGGGCGGTCGAGTGGTCCGGGATGCTGCGCTTCCGGTCACGCCGGAGCGAGGCACCGTCACTGTCGACGGTTCAACCGCGACGACACGTCAGTGGCGGACGATCGCGTTCAACAAACCACGTGGCGTGGTGACGACTCGCCGCGACCCCGACGGCAGACCAACGGTGTTCGATATCCTGGGAAATGACGCTCGATCGCTTGTCGCCATCGGCCGGCTCGACATGGCCAGCACGGGGCTCCTTCTGCTGACCACGGACACACAGCTCGCCAATTACCTGACCGATCCAGCCAACGCCATCGTTCGCCGTTACGTCGTGACCGTTCGCGGTGCGGTCCACGACGCAGAGGCAGACCGCATGGTGACCGGAATCAACGCTCTCCGGGCGAGTTCCGTCGTCATCCGCAAGCGCTCAGGACGGGAGACCCACCTCATCGTCGAACTCGTCGAGGGACAGAACCGGGAGATTCGTCGAATGCTCGACGCGCTCGGACACCAGGTCACGAAGTTGATGCGAGTGGCATTTGGGGGAATCGAGCTGGGAAACTTGCAGCCCGGTGAGTGGAGAGAAGTGAGTCGCGAGGAGCTTGGGCGTCTGGAGGTTGCGAAGGGAACGGAGTTCACAACGCAGGCACGAAGCAAACGGAGACGAACGAAGAAGAATTGATTCTTGTGAACTCCGTTTCCTCTGCAGCCTCGAAGCAGCGATCTACTCACTTCGCAAGCTCACGATCGGATCGATCGTCGTCGCTCTTCGCGCGGGAATGTAGCCGGCGCCAATCGCGATGAACGCGAGGAGGACGGATGCAGCGGTGAGCGTCGCCGGATCGTTCGGCGCCAGGCCGAACAATTGCGACTGAACCTGTCGCGTCAACCAGAAGGCGACGGACAGGCCCGCGGCAATGCCGACGGCCGTCATGATCGCGACTTCCTTCAGCACCAGCCACAGGACTCGCCCGCGTTCGGCGCCGAGCGCCATGCGAATGCCGATCTCACGAGTGCGGCGCGTGACCGCGTACGACATCACACCGTAGAGTCCGATCGCGGCGAGCAGCGTCGCCAGCGCACCGAAGGCGACCGACAGCACCGCCACCATGCGCTCGACGAACAGTGATTCGTCGACCTGTACCTCCATCGTCTTCATGTCGAAGATCGGGAGGTTTGGGTCGAGGCGCTGAACCGCCTGACGGAGGGCTGTGGCCGTCGAGCCGTTGTCCTGGGCCGCGCGAACGTAATAAGTGAGCTGAGTCACCGATTCATCCTGCGCATATGGGATATAGACAAAGCGGGGCGGCACATCCCGCAGCTCGAGTGAGCGGACGTCGCGAGCGACGCCCACGATTTCGATGTCAGTCGCGGTACCGCGTCCAAATCCGAAACGGCGGCCAACTGGATTGGTTCCATTGAAAAAGTACTTCGCCATCGTCTCGTTGATGATCGCGACCTGCGGCGCACCCTTGACATCTCGTTCGGTGAATTCGCGGCCGCTGACAATCGGGATTCCCATCGTTGCGAAGTAGCGTGGACCGACGCCGTCGACGCTTGGATTCATGTCCTCGCCGTCCTTCGCCTGATATCCGTCCACGCGGATCGTCTGGCTCCACTGGCTGCCGCTGAGCGCGCCCGTTTCCGACATCGATACGTCGCGAACACCCGGCACCGCCGACAGCTCGTCCTGCATGCGCCGGTACAACCCGGTGAGCCGATCGCCGTCGTAGCCGCTAAGCGAGGGGTCGATGGAAAAGGCCAGCAAGTTGTCGACGCGGAAGCCCGGATCGAGCGTTTTCAAGTTGTACAAACTTCGCGCGAAGAGGCCTGCGCCGGCGAGCAGCAGCATCGACAGCGCCACCTGACCGACGACGAGAAGACGACGGAGCCGCGCCTGCCGGCCGCCGCCCGCCACACTCCCCGAGTCCTCCTTCATCGCGGACGTCACCGTCGTCCGCGTCGCCTGGAGCGCGGGGACGATGCCAAATGCGAAAGCGGTCAGGATGCCGACGGCGAGCGCAAACAGCGTGACGCGGATATCGGGATTGGATGAGAGATTCCGCGCCGCGGGATCGCCAGGCAGCGACGCCAGCAGAAGACGTCCCGTCCACCACGCCATCAGCAGCCCAACGCCGGTGCCTGCGGCCGCGAGCACGGCACTCTCGACCAGCTGCTGACGAACGATGCGCACGCGACTGGCGCCAAGCGCCAGCCGCAGCGAGATTTCCTTATAGCGAGAGGTCGTGCGCGCCATGAGAAGATTCGCCACGTTCGCACAGGCGATGAGCAGCACGACACCGACCATCGACATCAACACGATTAGCGGCTTCGAGAACTGCCGCCGGAGATCGGATAGCCCTTTGTCGCCCGCAAGCACGTCGAGATGCTTCGAGACGAACCGCTGCCGGAATGATTCCGAGGCGTCGGGAATCTCCTTGATTTCCTGTTCGTTGATCTGGCGATAGATAACGTTCATCGCCGCTTCCGACTGCTTCCGCGAAATGCCTGGCTTCAGCCGCGCCATGACGGTCAGCCAGCGGCTGCGGCGATTGTCGAGATCGTTCCAGGTCGGCGTCATCTGCGCCTTCATCATCAGCGGCACCATGATGTCCGCCGCCTGCCCGACCTGGACGCCGGTGAATCCGCGGGTGCTTACGCCGACGATGGTGAGCGGGTGGCCGTTGACAGTGATCGCCTGGTCGACAATCGTCGGATCGCCGCCAAATCGCCGTTGCCAGTAGCCGTAGCTGATCACGGCACTCGGGTGACCGCCTGGCGTCTGATCGTCGGCGGCATTGAACAGCCGCCCGAGCGCCGGCTGGACGCCAAGCACCTCGAAGAAATTGCCGCTGACGAGCTCGCCGTTGGCGCGCTCCGAAGCGCCGCGCCATACCGCCGTCATCGCCAGCGGAACTCGCGCGAGAACGCCAGCGAACACCTCGTTGCGATCGCGGAAGTCCTTGTACATCGGGTAGGAGAACGTCATCGCGTTGAGCGTGCGCCCCCGGAACGCGCCCGGACCATCGAGGAGCACGAGCGACGCAGGATCGTGCACCGGCAGCGGCCGCAGGAGCACCTGATCCATCAACGAAAAGATCGCCGTGTTCGCGCCAATCCCAAGGCCGAGCGTGAGAACGACGATGATGAGAAAGCCTGGCGTCTTTCGCAGGCTGCGAACCGAATGTCGAATGTCGCCCGAAATGGTGTTCATGAGAGGAGCCGTGTGCTCGCAGACTTCTTGGACGGAAGCGGAACGTCAGCGGTTGGTGAAGTACGAAAAGGTTAGTATACATGTGAATCCGAGTACAATGTTTGTATGAAGGGATTGACCGTGCTCGCCTTTGTTCTCCTTGCGGGCGCCACAAGCAGCTGCGCCAGGACTGATCAACAAAGGCTCCTCGACCACATCAAAGTGCTGTCGTCAGACGAGTACGAAGGCCGAGGACCGGGAACCAAAGGGGAAGAGCTGACGGTCACATACATCCAGGATCAGTTCAAGCAGCTGAACCTCAAGCCAGGCAACCCTGACGGCACGTTCATTCAGAAGGTTCCGCTCGTCGGCATCACCGGTGCGGAAGCAAAGCCGTTGACCCTGACCAAAGGCACCACCGAGCAGACGTTCAAGTGGTCCGATGACGTCGTCGCTTGGACGAAACATGTGGCCGATGGCGCGTCGGTCGAGAACTCCGACGTCGTCTTTGCCGGCTACGGCGTCGAGGCGCCGGAGTTCAACTGGAACGATTTTAAGGACGTCGACGTCAAGGGCAAGACGATCCTCGTGCTCGTCAACGATCCCGCCGTCCCCGATCCGGCCGATCCCAAGAAGCTGGATCCGAACACATTCCGCGGCGACGCGATGACGTATTACGGCCGGTGGACGTACAAATTCGAAGAGGGTGCGCGCAAGGGCGCATCCGCCATCTTCGTCATCCACGAAACGGGTCCCGCCGGTTATCCGTTCTCCGTCGTCCAGGGCAACCTCGGAGAGAAGTTCGATCTGGTGAACCCCGACAAGAACATGTCGCGCGCCAATGTCGAAGGCTGGCTGACCCTCGATGCCGCGAAGAAGATCCTCGCGCTCGGCGGGCAGGACTTCGACACGCTCAAGAAACAGGCGCGCACGCGGGAGTTCAAGCCGGTGCCGCTCGGTCTGAAGGCCTCGATTGCCATCAAGAACACGCTTCGGACGATCGATTCACAGAATGTCGTCGCAAAGCTGGAAGGCAGTGATCCTGCGTTGAAGGACCAGTACGTCGTCTATACCGCGCACTGGGACCATCTTGGGATTTGCGCGCCAGTCAACGGAGACAAGATCTGCAATGGCGCCATCGACAACGCGTCTGGCGTCTCATCTGTCCTCGAGATCGCGCGGGCCTTTACGAAGATTCAGCCACAACCGAAACGGTCGATCCTGTTCCTGATGGTAACGGCCGAGGAGCAAGGCTTGCTGGGTTCGCAGTACTACTCGACCAACCCGCTCTATCCGTTGAACAAGACGGTTGCCAACATCAACATTGATGGGATCAACCAGTGGGGTCGGACGAAGGACTTTACCGTCATTGGCATGGGGGCGTCAGACCTGGACGATTACCTCAAGGTGGCCGCCGACGAGCAAGGACGCGTGCTGCGTCCCGATCCTGAGCCGGAAAAGGGCTTCTATTACCGATCGGATCATTTCAATTTCGCGAAGCAGGGGGTGCCGGCCCTCGATCCGGATGCCGGAATCGACTACATCGGAAAGGATCCCTCGTACGGCAAGGCCAAGCGGGACGAGTACACTGAGAAGGATTATCACGCGCCATCAGACCAGGTGAAACCGGACTGGGATTTGAGCGGCGCCATCCAGGACAATCAGCTGTTGTTTACGGTTGGCTACCGAGTCGCGAATGCCGACAAGATGCCGGAATGGAAAGCCGGCAACGAGTTCAAGGCGAAACGTGACGAATCGCTGAGAAACTAAGGAGACCCAATGCCGTATCCCGAATACCTGATCGCGCCAATGCGCGGAGAAATGACCGACATGGGCGCCCGCGAGCTTCGCACGGCCGAGGCCGTCGATGATGTGGTCAAGAGCAGCAACGGCGTCGTGATGTTGGTCGTGAATTCCGTCTGCGGTTGTGCGGCGGGCAAAGCGCGGCCGGGCATCGCCAGGGCGCTTCAGAACAAGAATCGCCCGGACGTCGTCGCCACCGTGTTTGCCGGTGCCGATATCGCGGCAACCGATCGCGCGCGGCAGTACTTCACCGGTTACGCGCCGTCGTCACCATCGCTCGGCCTGCTGCGCGACGGCAAGCTGATTTACATGATGGAACGAAGCCAAATCGAAGTGCGCAACGCGGAGATGATTGCGGAGGAGCTGACGAAGGCGTTCGATCAGCTTTGCACGCCCGTGGCTGATCGATAGATCAGCGCTCTTTCGGATCTTCCAGATACGTGTATCCCTGCAGCCCGTCCTCGTAGAACTCGAGGAGGCGGCCGGATTCTTCGTAGCTGATCTTTCCTTCCCTCACGGCCAGCTCGACGTCCTGTCTCAGCTTGCGGACGAGGGTCTCTGAGTCGAATTCGACGTAGTCGAGCACTTCCTTGACCGTGTCGCCTTTGATGACGGCGTCGAGGACCACGTTGCCACGTTCGTCGAGGCTGACGTGGACGGCGTGAGTGTCACCGAAGAGATTGTGCAGGTCGCCCAGGATCTCCTGGTAGGCGCCAACGAGAAATACCCCCAGGTAGTAGGGTTCGCCGTTCACGGTGTGAAGCGGCAGCGTCCGCTTGACGTCGCGCCGATCGATGAATTGGTCGATCTTGCCGTCCGAATCGCAGGTGATATCGCCGAGGACCGCGTGATGGGTCGGGGCGGTATTCAACCGGTGAATCGGCATCACCGGGAAGAGCTGCTTGATCGCCCAGCTGTCGGGGCACGACTGGAACAGGGAGAAATTGCAGAAGTAAGTGTCGGCCATCGTGTCGTCGAGGCCCTGGAGATCCTCCGGCACGTCCTCCATCTGCGCGACGAGCTTCCGCAGCTTCACGAGAATGGCCCAGTAGAGATTCTCGGCCTGGCATCGCTGTTCGAGCGGCAGGTAGCCGCCCGTAAACAGGTTCAGCGCCATGTCGAGCGCCTGCTGGGCGTCGTGATACCCCTCGAGCGCGTTGCGGATATTCAGATTGTTGTAGGTCTCGAGGAGGTCGATGACCGGCTGCTCGGCTTCTTCCGGCTTTATCTCCTCGGGGATCTTCTCCTCACCGAACGCCGAAACCCCAAGCACGTTGAAAATCAGGACGCTGTGATACGCGACGATGGCTCTGCCGCTCTCCGACACGATGGTGGGATGCTTGACGCCCGCGTCATCGCATACCGTCTGAATGTGGTAGACGACGTCGTTGGCGTACTCCTCGAGCGTGTAGTTCACGCTCGATTCGAAGTTGGTCTGCGAGCCGTCGTAGTCGACGCCGAGGCCACCGCCCACGTCGAGGTATTCGAGCCCGGCGCCTGCGCGCGACAACTCGGTGTAGACGCGGGCCGCCTCGTTCAGGGCGGCCTTGACGATGCGGATGTTCGGGATCTGACTGCCCAGGTGGAAGTGCAGGAGTTTGAAGCAGTCCTGCATGCCGCGTGATTTCAGCTCCTCGAGACCGCGGAGGACCTCGGCAACCGTCAGTCCGAACTTCGAACGATATCCCCCCGAGCCCTGCCACCGGCCGCCGCCTCGCGAGGCGAGCTTGACGCGCATGCCGATCTGCGGCCGGACGCCCACTCGTTCGGCATATTTCAGGATGAGCCCGAGCTCGGTGTATTTCTCGACGACCGGAATGACGTGGCGGCCGATCTTCTGGGCCAGCATGGCCATTTCGATGAACTCGGCGTCCTTGAACCCGTTGCAGATGATCGGCGTGTCGTTGTATGCCTGCGCGGCGACCGCGAGAAGCTCCGGTTTCGAGCCAGCTTCAAGCCCGAACCCGTATTCACGCCCGAAATCCAGCACTTCTTCGACGACCTGACGCTGCTGATTGACCTTGATCGGATAAACGCAGATGTAACGGCCCTTGTATTGGTGCTGGGTAACAGCCGTATGAAAGGCGTTGTGAATGTCGGCGACGCGGTGCTGGAGGATGTCGCGGAACCTGATGAGCACGGGCAGACCGATCCCGCGGAGCTGCAGGTGATCGGTGAGCTGCTTGAGGTCGATCGAGCGCGAGGGATCTTTCGTCGGGTGGACCAGCACGTGGCCCGAAGGGGAAATCGAGAAGTATCCCTTGCCCCAGCGGTCCAGCTCATAGAGATCGGTCGCGTCGGCAATCGTGAATGCGTCGCCGGGCTTCCACGTGCGCTGGCCGCGCGTGATAGAGCTACTCACTGCGAACATGATACACACGTTTTTCAAATTCGCTGCCGTGAATTGAGTGTGACGGAGATGACGGAGGAGACGAAGGGCACGGAACAAGCTTCAACACGGAGACACGGAGACACGGAGCTGGTATCTGGACACGGTTTGGCGCGCACCGACGCCTCCGGCCGCTCGGCGGACGCTTCCTCGAACACCAACTGACGATCGAAGGCTCGCCCTGCCCGCCGCCACGCGCTTCGCGCGTCAGGCAATCAAGGAATCGCAGATGCAAACGGCTCGGGATCAAGTGCCGCTTGCATCTGTGATTCTTTGATTGCCTGTATGCCGGCCGGAGGCCGGCGGCGGCGGGATAGCCCTAGTCGTGGTGAGTGGCTGCCTGATAGTCGAACCTCGGTGTCCGCAAAGCCGCTACTCCGTGTCTTCGTGTCTCCATGTTGATCTTGTCCCGTGAGCTCCGTCGCTTCCGCAGACGAGTTGAACACCCTCCGCCACCAACACCTCCCGCCCGCTGACCGTCTTTTTTGACAGGGCGCAGTGTCCGAAATCGGGCGAGAACTGGTCGATCGCGGGCAGCTCGGCCATGTTCGTCACAACACTCGCTGAAAGGGACGAAGCGCGAATATCGGGGACGAATGGCCTGAATCACCCGACCGAGGCCTGTTTTTGAGGTTTGCCGGGTGTCTTTCGGGGGGCTGGCGAGTGCCGTGCATCCCGAAATCGCCAGTTTTTACAAGACGAAATCGCATCTGGCTACGTCTAACCCACAAATTCGATCTTCGGCCGTGTCGTCGGCTCGCTCATGAAACCACCTAGCGATCAACTGCTCGATATGAGTGGCGCGGGAATCGACCTCCCGGCGCCCGCGCGCCCGCGATATGGATTTCGCTGGCCAGTGGTTCTGGGCGTCGCAACGTTGCTTGCCTTCCTCTCGTCGGTGCTGTCGATCAGCTTCACCCGGGCGCTGGGGAATCCGCCGGCGAACTGGGTGTCGCTCGTCGTGCTCAACGCCGCCTATTGGTACATCTGGGCACTGTTCACGCCATCGATTGTCTGGCTCTCCCAGCATTTCCGATTCGAACGGCAGGGGCTCGTCCGAGCGCTGCTGATCCACCTCCCGTCAGTGGCCCTCTTTTCGTTCGCGCACATGGCCGCGATGACGGGGGGGCAGTGGTGGCTCGCCTCGTCGAGAACCTTTCCGCTGTGGAGCGAGATCCAGCGCCAAACGCTGATGGATTTCAATTGGGAGATGACGACCTACTGGGCCATTGCCGGTCTCAGTCACGCGGTTCTCTACTACCGTGAGTCGCGGGACCGCGCGCTGCGGACGTCTCAGCTCGAGACCAGGCTCATCGAGGCCCAGATGGCGGCTCTGCGCCACCAGCTCCAGCCCCACTTCCTCTTCAACACGCTCCACGCCATCTCTGCCCTGATGCACCGCGACGTCGACGCGGCGGATCGGACGCTCATGCGTCTCAGCGATCTGCTGCGAATGACGCTCGAAAACCTGGGCCGGCATGAAAACACGCTGAAGGCGGAGCTCGATTTCCTGTCGAAGTACCTCGAAATCGAGCAGACGCGGTTCGCCGATCGACTGGTCGTCCGCTTCGACATCGAACCGGACGCGCTGGACGCGCTGCTGCCGACGCTGCTCCTGCAGCCGCTCGTTGAAAACGCGATCAAGCACGGGGTATCCAAGAAGGTTGGACCGGGCCACATTGAGATTCGCGCGCGCCAGGATCACGACAAGCTCCGGATCGAGGTTCGTGACGACGGACGCGGCCTGTCGGAAACGGCGCTGACCGCGCTGCAGAAGGGCATCGGCGTGTCGACTACACGGGCGCGGCTGCAGCACCAGTTTGGCGCGGACTTCCGATTCGAGTTTCACCGGCTCGAACAAGGCGTCGCCGTCGTGGTGGCGGTGCCATGGCGAACCGAACCGCGCTCGGCCGAGCGCGAACCGGAACGCGACGCGGCCTCCGCGCGGACCTCGAACGGCTACGGAGGCGATCCCATCACCGGCACCATCGGCATCAATCGGTTTCAAACGCCGGCCCTCGACCGGCCCCATCTTGGACACAGCTTATGAAGAAAATCAGAACCCTGATTGTGGACGATGAACCCCTCGCTCGCGAGCGGCTGGCAGGTCTGCTGTCGAACGAGGCCGACATCGAGGTCGTCGCGCAGTGCCGCGACGGAGAAGAGGCGGTGACGGCGATCGTCGACCACGAACCGGATCTGGTGTTTCTCGACGTGCAGATGCCCCAGATGAACGGCTTCGAAGTCATCGAGGCGGTCGGGGGGGAGCGCATGCCGCTGGTGATTTTCGTGACCGCCTACGACCAGCACGCGCTGCGCGCCTTTCAGGTGCGCGCGCTCGATTACCTGCTGAAGCCGTTCGATCGGGAACGCTTCAACGAGGCGCTGCAGCGTGCGCGCCATCAGATCGAACGCGACGAAAGCGGCGACCTGGGTCGGCGCCTGCTCGCGCTCGTCAAGGATCTGCGCCGCGATCAGCCGCGCACCGACCGACTCGTCGTCAAGTCCGGCGGGCGGCTCTTCTTCCTGCGCGCCGACGAGATCGACTGGGTGGAGGCTGCCGGAAACTACGTCCGCCTTCACGTGGGCTCGACGTCACATCTCCTGCGCGAGACCATGAACGCCATAGAAGGCCGGCTGGACCCCGAAAAGTTCTTCAGGATTCACCGGTCCCGAATCGTCAACATGGAGCGGATCCAGGAGCTGCAACCCTGGCTGAACGGCGAATACGCCGTGCTGCTGCGCACAGGCACCCGCCTCACCCTCAGCCGCGGCTATCGCGAGAAACTGCAGGATCGCCTGAGAGCGTAAAACTCACACACCTGGCCCGGCTCCTCATGCTGAGCTGGGCGACCGAGTCGGAACGTCGTGTTAACGCCTTAGCCACGCGATCGAGTCCCTGGGACTCGATCGCGGCCATTTCTGGCAGATCCCTCCGGCACCCCGTTTGCCCTCATCCCGCGTTTCCTTTACTCTTCCGGTGCCTCAATCATGAACGGCAGTCACGCGCGGCCGCAGTCCGAATCGGCGCCAACCGATCTGTCAACGACACGACGTCGTGTCGTTCTGATCGTGACGGCGGACAGCGGCCTGAGCGCCCTTGCCTCTGGCGTGCTGCAACGGAATGGATACGAGGTGCTGACGGCACGTCACACGGGACACGCGATTCTCGCCGGGCTGACCCGAGACCGCATCGATACGCTGATCGCCGAGCGGCATCACGACGACATGCCAGGAACGACGCTGGCGGCAACGCTTCGCCGCTATCATCCGGAGCTACGAAGCCTGTTCCTGGCTCAGCGCGAAACGCCAGAGCAGGAGGGAATGCTCGTACGCCCCTTCACCAGCGAGCAACTGCTCGACAAGGTGAAGGCGGAAGGAACTACTGCTGCTTAGCCGGCATCTTGAAATAGGAGTCCTCGACCGCCACATTGAATTCAATCTTGTCGAGGGTGGTGGTTGAAATCAGCGTCCCGTTCTGGCGCTGCTTCAGCACGAACGGAACGAGGCAGCCGTCCACGGTTCGATAGTCTGAGAATTCCGTCACCGAGGTCATCGGCGACCCGTCGGGGCTCTGCACCGAGACGACGATCTTTTTTTCCAGGCCCGTGACCGCATCGAGAAAGAACTCTCGCGGGGGGCCGCCCTTCCTCGCAACCTTCAGGTGATAGACGTCGCTTCCATCGAGCTTCTCCTTGCCAACCAGCTCGATCGTAAATCCCTTCTCTTTGTAATCGACGAACACGCTGTCGAACTCGGCGTCCTGTCGGGCATACGCGCCCTGCGTCCCCGGCAGTTCCTGCGCCGGCATCGTCCCCATGGCCATCCACAACGAGGTGCCGTCGAAGGCGCTCGTAATCTGCTGGCCGTTGACCGTCGCGTCGCGTCGCATCAGGTTCGGCCGTTTCGCAACCATTGTCAGGGAGCCCGTGAGATCGCGTCCGTTCATGTCACGCGCCACGACGGAACCGGTCATACGGACGGTATTCGTGGTCTTGATCTTGTCCACGCCCCCCTTCGACTTGATATTGGCAGCGACGATGTCGTCGACGGTTTGCGCCTGCGCAAGACCGGAGCACCACAAAAGGGCCGCGGCGATTCCGGCCAGCTGAAACGGACGACGCATGGGAGAGCACTCCTTCACGGGCAGGCGGGCTCTTGATTGTCACATGAAATCGCGAGTACACACGAAGACGCACGAACGGAGCGCTTCCGCCGTGCGTCTTCCTGACAATCTGACTGCCGGTTTATACCCGGCTGCGGACCAACATTCGGTACAAGGCCAGCAGAATGATCGCGCCCAGGGTAGACATGAGCCAGCCGGCGGCCTGCCCCGTGCTGTAGAGTCCCATCGCACGCCCAATGAAACCGCCGACCAACGCACCGGCGATACCCAGCAGGATCGTGACGATGAAACCTCCGGGATCCCTCCCCGGCATAAGCAGCTTCGCGATGATGCCGATCACCAGGCCGAATACAATCCACGAGAGAATAGCCATCAGTCGTCCCTCCCCTTCTTCCGTTGCGGGACAATGCAAACGAGTTTCCATCCCTATACTCCAGAGCCGCGGGATTGGCAACCGCCAACTCAGCCACTGGCCGTGGGCTGGCCCACGGCGCGTGGTGGGGGAACGGAAATGCTGAAGGCTGAACGCTGAAGGCTGAGCTATGCGTGAGCGCGGCGATCGTGGACGGCGAAGAGCGCGGGCATCCGCTGACGCAGGAATTCCACAGCGTGCGTACCGAGTGAGGCACCCGTGAGGATCGTGGACAGGCTGTAATACACGATGGCGGCAACTCCGGCTGACGCCCAGAAACCCGCGAGTGCCGTCGCGGGGCCAAGCGCTGCCAGTGATGCTGTGCACGCGACGTCGATCGCCGCGGCCACGGTTCGTGGCGCCATCCGGAGCCGGCGGGCACGGGCCTGTGCTTTTCCTTCCTGGGCGGCGGCTCGTCGATCCCCGCCCCGCGGCACGAGCGCAGGGTCTTCAAGAGTCCCGGGAGTGTGCCCGATTATCTCGGCCTGCGCCTTGATGATCCGTGCGGCGCGCCGGTCCCCCTGCGGAAACAGCCGGCAGAATTCGTCCACGACATCGTCAGCATCGAGGCCGACGGCCTTGGCGTAGTCGCGGACGAACGCCCGCGCAAAGATCCCCGATGGCCATTTCGAGAAGTCGTTGCGCTCGAGGCCAAGCCAGAGATCGGCTCCAACTTTCGTGACGGTAGCGATGGTCTCGATGCTGATGCCGCGCCGTTCACGTTCGCTTCGGAGGCGGGGACCGAAGGTATCTCGTTCCGACATGAGGATCTTCGTCGGGAGCAAAGATCGAGCCGTGGAATCGCAACAAGATCGTTAACGATCCTGAACAACCGTCAGTCGCGCACATTCAGTTTTGTAATCGCCGATCAAGTTTGGAGCAGTCACTCGATAGATGCTGGTTTTTGCGTTGCCGCAGCTGGCCTGACATGATGCCGACGTGACCGCCTTCTGTCTCGACCTCCATGCGCGGTACCAATGCCGCCATGCCGGCGCGTGCTGTGAGAGTTGGACGGTGCCGGCGGAGCCGGAGGTCGTGGCACTTGTGCGCACACGACACCTTCGGCCCAACGGAGTCACCGGCGAACTGTTTACGTCATCGAGCGAGGCCGATGGATCGAGGAAGTGGACGGTCGCGCGAGATCCACGCGGAGACTGCGTGTTCTTCGATCGGAAGGGGGATCGTCTCTGCCTGATTCACCGCGATCTCGGTGCAGACGCGTTGCCGGTCGCGTGCCGGCATTTCCCACGCAAGGTCGTGATCGATGGCAGAGGCACACTGATCTCGCTTTCACACTTCTGCCCAACCGCTGCCGCCACCTTGTTGACCGCGGGCGCGTTGACGATCGTCGAAGCGCGTCCTCCGCTGCGGCTTTCACCACCGGTCGAGGGACTCGATGCCAGCGACGCGCTGCCGCCGCTCCTGCGGCCTGGCTTTCTTTGTGACCTGGAGGGATACGACGCCTGGGAACGCGCCGGGATATCGGTATTCGCCGATTCGGCGCGCGGCTTCGGGCATTGTCTCGACGTCCTGGCTGCCGCAACCGAATCCATTCGGTCGTGGAGTCCTGGAGACACGACCCTCGCCGACCGGGTGCAGGCCGAGTTTCAGGCAGCAGCCAACGCGCGCGTGGCGCACACCTGGTCGGGTTGGCGGGCCATCGACCGCGTCCGCACGCTGACGATCGGGCGAGTCGGAGACGATCTGATCCCGCTGGACGGCTTCGACGACGCGTGGAACGATCATGCGGTGAGGCGTCTCGACTGGTTCGACTCGGCGATGAAGAACTATCTCGCGTCGCGGCTCTTTGCCAACTGGATTGCCTACCAGGGACGTGGCCTGCGAACGATCGTCGAGTGGCTACGAACCTGCGCCGCGGTAGTCGGACACGAGCTGCTTCGACGGACGGACCATTCAACCGCGGCGCCAGGTTCGGCTGACTTCATCGAAGCGGTCCGCAGCGCCGACCTTCTTCTCTTACACGTGCTCGACAGCGCAAGGTTCGCCACGCACGCGTCGGCCGTCGAGGATTGGTGAACGCATGGACACATCCGCACTCGATCGGTTTCTCAAGTACGTCACCTACGACACGCGTTCGGACGAGCATTCCACCACATTCCCGAGCACACCCGGGCAGCTCGTCCTGCTTCGCGCCCTTGTCGAGGAACTGAAGGCGCTCGGTCTCGATGATGCCGCGATGGATCAGTACGGCTATGTCATGGCAACCGTGCCGGCGACGCGCGGGTGTGAGCAGGCGCCGGTCATCGGCTTCATTGCCCACGTGGATACCTCTCCCGAAATGCCGGGACACGACGTTCGGCCGATCGTGCATCGGCACTACGACGGCCGCGATCTGGTCCTCCCGGATGACCCGTCTGCAGTTTTGCGTGCGGCCGACAACCCCGCGCTCGGGGCGCAGATCGGCAACGCGATCGTGACCGCGTCGGGTCTCACGCTTCTGGGTTCCGACGACAAGGCTGGTGTCGCCGAGATCGTGGCGGCGGTCGAATACCTTCAACAGCACCCTGAAATCTCTCACGGCCGGATACGCATCGCGTTCACGCCGGACGAAGAGATCGGCCGAGGGGCCAATCACTTCGACGTCGAGAGATTCGGCGCCACCTGCGCCTACACCCTCGATGGAGGAAGCCGCGGCGAGCTCGAATTCGAGAGCTTCTCGGCCGACGCGATCACGGTGAAGTTCAAAGGCTTCAATACGCATCCCGGCTACGCGAAAGGGCGGATGGTCAACGCCATCAGGGTCGCATCGGATTTCGTGACCCGCCTGCCTCGCGACACCATGAGCCCGGAGACAACCGAGGCGTACGAGGGCTACCTGCACCCGTATCAGCTGCAGTCATCGGTGGATTCCACGAGCGTCAAAGTCCTGGTCCGCGATTTCGTGACCCGGGAGCTGCAGGTGAAGGAGGCGCACGTTCAGCGGCTCGCGCACGAAGTCGTTCGCGACCATCCGGGTTCGTCAGTGGAGTTCGTGATTGACGAGTCCTACCGGAACATGCGCGAGGTGCTCGAGCAGCACCCTCAGGTCGTCGAATTCGCGCGCCAGGCGATCCGGCTCGCGGGAATGCAGCCAATTGAAAAGCCCATCCGCGGAGGTACAGACGGATCGCGCCTGTCATTCATGGGGTTGCCGACGCCGAATCTCTTCGCCGGGGAGCACAACTTCCACTCGCGGCTCGAGTGGGTCTCGGCCGAGGACATGGACAAAGCCGTTGAAGTGATCGCCCGCCTCTCTGAGCTGTGGGGTCGGCGGACGCAGTGAAATGCTGATTGCTGAATGCGAATGTTGAATGTGAAGGGCGCTTCGCGTCTATCGACAATCAGCAATCATCACTCAGCAATCTGTAGCGAGAAGTTCACGGTCACCGTCATGATGACCGGAACAAGGACCCCATTGACTTCTGTCGGGGTGAATTCCCACTGTCGCACCGCCGTCAGCGCGGCGTCGTCGAGTTGCGGAATCGAGCGAAGGATCTTCGCATCGTTGACGTGCCCGTCGACATCGATCGTCGCTTCGATGATGACGACTCCCTGAATGCCGGCAGCCTGCGCTTCCGTTGGATAGACGGGACGGACGTCACGTACCTTGGTCGGCGTCCTGATGTTGCCACCGACGCGGACCGGCGCCATACCCGATCTCGACGCGGCCGTACCATTGGCGGGCGGCGGAGGCGGTGGCGGTGGCGGCAGCGACCCTCCGAGCGCGACGACCCCGTCGCCACTGTTGATGGCCGCGCGCTGCTTGCTCAGTTCGATCGCGCGATTGCGAAGCGCATCGGCTTCAGCAATCAGCTGCTGCTTGAGAACCGGATCCGTCTCCAGGTTCGATTGCATCCTGAGGAGGAGGTTCTTGTAGGTCAAGGCGTCGACGTAGTCGGGCTTCAGTGCCATCGCCCGATCGGTGGCCGCGATTCCGCTCATGATGTAACGCAACTGGTCGGCCGGAAGGAGGCGGTGATCTTTGTACGCCTTTTCCCAATAGTAGGTGGCGACGATTTGCGGCGCCGTCGGGTCGGTTGGATCGAGCTGCTCGGCAGCCTCGAGCGCCTCCATGGTTTTTGCGAAGTCGCCCTGCCGGTTGTAGAAACCAGAGAGCGCCATCACGATCTTCTTGTCCTTTGGATTCGCTTGCCGGCCCCGCACGAGCGTCGCCTCCGCCTCCGGGTACGCGCCGCGATCCTCTTGCAACTTCGACAGCTCGATGTAGGCGGCGATGCCGTTCGGCGTCTGCGCGATTCGCTTCGTGAGCTCGGCTTCGCGAGCGGCAGGCTCGGGTGCGGCGGGCCGCATCGCTGCGGTCCGATCGCGTGGTGGTTGGGATTGCGGCGAAGGCGTCAGTGCAAGCGACAATATTACGGCGGCGACCATCACACCCTCCGTTCGAATTGCTCCCACGATGATACGCCTTCAAGTTGACGCTTGACATGACCTACTAAATACTTAATAGTTAGTAGTCATGCGCAAGCCGAGCAGCACCCTCACCCCCCAGGAACTCTCAATCATGAAAGTCGTGTGGCGAGTAGACACCCCCACCGTGCGCAACGTCTACGAGGCCCTCCGCAAGACACGCCCCATCGCCTACACCACCGTCATGACGATGATGAACGTGCTCGAGAGCAAGGGGTACCTCGAAAAGAAGAGCGTCGGGAAGGCGCATGTCTACACGCCCACGAAGCCCCGCCACCAGGTGCTCGGCGCCATGGTGCGCGACTTCGTCGATCGCGTCTTCGACGGCGCCTCGGGGTCCTTGTTGCTGCACCTGGCAAAGGATTCACGCCTGACGGAGCGGCAACGCAAAGCGGTTCAGCGAATCATCGAGGAGATCGAAGAATGAGCGCCGCCATCCTCGCGAATCTTCTGCCCTGGAGTCTTCAAGCAGCGGGAGTCGTCGCAGCGGCGGCTCTGCTGCCCTGGCTGTTCAGGCTCGACGTCGCCGGCGTGCGCTACGCATATTGGCGTGGTGTCGCGCTGCTCTGCCTGGCGTTGCCGTGGATTCAGCCGTACAAGCATGGACACGCTGTCGTCGCCTCCGCCACGACCCAGGCTGCCGTAGCTACGGCTCAAACACAATTCGCGACCGGCGCTTCCACTCGCGGGGATTGGGGATTGATTCTGCTTGCCGTAATGGCGACTGGAATAGCGCTACGGCTTCTCTGGCTTGCGTTCGGACTCATCAAGCTGCGCCAATTGCGACGGGGCGCGCTGTTACAACAGCCGGTCCTGATCGACCCGGACCTGCAACGCGCCGTAGGGACGCACGCCGACATCCGTTACAACTCCGACCTTCAGCAGCCGGTGACGTTTGGCATCCTGAAACCGCTGGTTCTGCTCCCCGACGTGATGCGCAATCAGCCTCCAGAGATTCAGCGGGCCGTCATCGGTCATGAGCTGCTGCACGTGAAGCGTCGCGACTGGGCGTGGCTGATCGCGGAAGAGATCGCGGTGTGCCTCTTCTGGTTTCATCCAGCCAGCTGGTGGCTCGCATCTCGAATTCAATGCGCTCGCGAAGAGGTCGTGGATGAACTCGCAATCCTGGTGACCGGACGCCGCAAGACCTACGTCGAAGCGCTGCTTGCCTTCGCCGATACGACGTCGGTTGTCCCGACCGCCGCGTTCGCGCGGCGCCGCCACCTGCTCCGCCGCATCGCGCTCGTTTCCAAGGAGGATGTCATGTCGTCACGACGGATCGTTGTCACCTGCGCCGCCATGGCGTTGATCGTCGGTCTCGGCAGCTGGTATGCCGTGTCAGCGTTTCCGCTGCGCCGCAGCGATCAGACCACTCCGGCAGCTTCGTTCGACGCAGGGCCGCTCGAACTCAAAGCGCGCGCCGTTACTCCGGAGAATCCAGTGCCGCGCCGCGTCCACTATGAGGCGCCGGTCGTCCCCGATTCGATCGACTCGGTTCGAGCCGACGTAGGAATAAGGGTCACGCTGGACGACGTCGGCCGTGTTGCGGAAGCCCGCGCGGTCTCGTTGTCGGCCGCTCTGCCGGACTTGAGCTTCGAAGCGTCCATGGTCGATTTGGGAAATAGAGGAATTCGAACGCTGGAAGGGACCGCGAAGGGCGCACGCGGCCTTGATGCTGGAAACGCTCGACAAGCAAT
>Ga0070664_100000147_pt1 | contig 48438 bp, 48 predicted proteins | sample KBSC73metaG_FD_65863 | JGI IMG/M metagenome (GOLD analysis project Ga0070664, IMG submission 65863) | Corn rhizosphere microbial communities from Kellogg Biological Station, Michigan, USA - KBS C7-3 metaG | ecosystem: Host-associated > Plants > Roots > Rhizosphere > Soil ... | reverse complement strand
CGAGTGCCTGAACGAGCACTGGTTCGTGAGCCTCGCGCACGCCAAAGTTGAGATCGAGCGCTGGAGACGCGAATACAACGAAGAGCGACCGAAGAAGTCATTGGGCGGGCTCACCCCTGCGTTTTATGCCGAGCAACTGGCCGCCAAGGCCCTTACAATGAACGCTGGACTCTAAATCGAATTGCTACTCAAAACAGGGTGGACGTCGATTGCGCGAAAAGGCTTGTGAGAGTTCAACCGCCTACCACTGCTGCATCTCGATCCTATTCGCCTTGATCACGCTCGCCCACTTGGCGACTTCGCTCTTCAGGTGCTCGCCGAACTGTTCGGGCGTGCTCCCGACCGGCTCGGCGCCTATGCCCATGAGGCGTTCTTTGACGTCGGGCAGATTCAGGATGCGCGCGATCTCCTGCTGCAGCTTCAGAACAATAGCCCGCGGTGTGCCTGCGGGCGCCACCACACCGTATTCGTTGGTCACGTCGTAGTCGGGCACGCCCGCCTCCGCGAGCGTCGGCAGCGCCGGGATCACCGCCGAGCGCGTCGCAGAGCTGACGGCGAGCGCACGCACGCGGCCGCTGCGGATATGCGGTATGCCCACTGGAGTCGCGGCAAACGTCAGGTCGACCTCGCCGCCCAGCGTCGCCGCCACCGAGGGCGCACCGCCCTTATAGGGGATATGCGTCATCTTTACGTTGGCCAGGTTGTCGAGCAGCTCGCCCGCCATGTGTGTGATGCCGCCGAAGCCGCTGGACGCGTAGTTGATGCGGCCCGGCTTCGACCGGGCTTCGGTGAGCAACTCCTTGATGCTGCGCGCAGGCACTGAGGGATGGACAATCAGGATCATCGGCACCGACGATGTCTGTGTCACCGGCGAGAACGCCTGCAGAAAATCGTACGGCAGGCTCTTGTAAATGCTCGGATGAATAGTGAAGTTGGTCGTGTACATCAACAGCGTGTAACCGTCCGGCGGCGACTTCGCGGCGATCTCGGCGCCTATGATGCCCTGCGCGCCGGCGCGGCTGTCGACGACCCAACTCTGGCCCTGGCTCTCGAGAAACTTCGGCGCAATTGTTCGTGCGACGATGTCGGTACCGCCGCCAGGCGGATAAGCGTCGATGACGCGGATGGGTTTCGCCGGATAATTCTGCGCGTGTGTACATGTGACACCGCTCAGTACCAGGGCGATAGAGCAGAGAAATATCGTACGCATCAGTTGATCTTTGCCCCGGACTCCTTGATGAGTTTCGCTAGAGTAATCGTTGTTCAGATGCGCGGCGCACGCGTGTGCCAGTCGGTGATCCGTTGATATGCATCACCGACCTGGAACAGCAGAGCTTCGGAAAACGGAAGGCCCATGAGCTGGAACGCCACCGGCAGCCCGTTGGCTGAAAAGCCCGCTGGCATGCTGAGCGCCGGTATGCCGAGGAAATTGGCCGGCCGGTTGTTGCGCGTGAGCCTGCGGATCATCGGTTGCACGTCGCCCGCTTCCCTCGGCGTCGTTTCCTCTATCGTGGGGACGGGCATCGGCATCACCGGCGCGTGCAGCACGTCGACCTTGCGGAATACCGACGCGATGAATTCTTCGCTTAGCCTCGGTCGAGCGTTCAGCGCCTGCAGATACACGGTCGCCGGAATATGAAAGCCCGGCTCGGTGCGCGCGAGCATCATCATCGAGTAGTCCTGCGGTCGCTCGCGCATCCAGCGTCCGTGGATCGCGGCAGATTCAGCCTGCGTGACTGCATTCGACAGATCGAAAAGGCGTTGCGGATCGGGCACCTCGAGCTCGACGATGCGGGCGCCGAGCGATTTCAGGATATCGAGACTTGCAGTCATGCAGCCGCGCACGTCCTCCGACGCCTCTTCGTAATAGTGATTGAGCGGCACGCCGATTTTGAGCCCGCGGATTTTGCCGGTCAGCGCCTGCTCGTAGTCGGGGACTTTTTGCGTGCTGCACGTCGAGTCGTTTGCGTCGGCACCGGCGATGACCTTCATCATCCGCGCGCAATCGCGGACAGTGCGTGTGAGCGGGCCGACTGTATCGAGCGACCACGATCGCGGCATGATGCCGTGCCGGCTGATCCTTCCGTAGGTTGGCTTGAGGCCAACGACGCCGTTGGCGGCGGCGGGCAGGCGCACGGAGCCGCCGGTATCGGACCCGAGAGACCCGTAGCACGCGCGCGCCGCGACTGCGACGCCGGAGCCGCTCGACGAGCCGCCGGTGATGTGATCTGTGTTCCACGGATTGCGGCAATGCCCGAAGTGATCGTTGTGCCCGGTCGGATTGGCGGCGAACTCCGCCATGTTGAGATTTCCGAGCCAGACCGCGCCGGCGCGCTGCATGCGCTCGACGACCGTTGCGGTGATGTCGGGCCGATAGTCGCGCAGGATCTTCGAGCCGCCCGTCGAGATCCGTCCTTTGCGGTAGTACATATCCTTGTGAGCGAGCGGCACGCCGTGTAGGGCGCCTAAGCGCGCCGACTTGCCGCGCATCCGGTCGGCGGCGCGTGCCGCCTTGAGCGCTTCTTCTTCCTCGATCGCAATATAGCAATTAGTCTTCGGCTGGATCTCGTGCATGCGCTCGAAGCAGGCGCGCGTCGCTTCGAGCGACGAGATTTTTTTCGCGCGTATCGCGGCTGCGATTTGAGTGAGCGAGAGCGACAGGATCTCGCTCATTCGCGCGCCTTGGCGACGGCGAGCCGCGCGAGCGTCGACGTGAAGCGGGAGGGCTCATCATTGAAGTCAGCTTCCTGGCAGACCCCCGCGGCCGCGTCGCACACGCGTTGCACGTCCGCCGCCAGCTCGGTCGCACGCTTCGGGTCGAGCTTCAAGTCATGCAGTTGCGCCGCTTCCAGCGCAATGAGATCAGGCTGTATCCGCGTTGTCATCGCCTTCCTCTACTCGGGGCGGATGTCAGCGTCGCGCACGACCTTGCCCCACTTGTCGTAATCGGACTTCATAAATGCCGCGAGCTCCGCCGGCGTGCCGCCCAAGCCCTTGGCGCCCTGCGCGGCGAAGCTGGCCTTCACCTCGTCGTCATTGAGCGTCGCGGTCAAATCTCGATTGAGCTTCGCCACCAGATCCGGCGCCATCCCTGCCGGCCCGAGAATGGCCCAGCGCTGAACCGACTCAAATCCCGGCAAAGTATCTGCGACCGGCGGCAGTTCCTTCACGGTATCGACGCGCGTAGGATTTCCCACTGCAATCGCGCGCAACCGGCCTGCTTTTACCTGCGGCAAGGTGGTCGGGATCGACGCGAAGAGCATCGAGGCTTGGCCGCTGACGATGCTGAGCACGGCCGGCGGCCCGCCGTTGTACGGCACATGCACGATATTAGCGCCCGCCTGAAACTTGAATAGCTCGCCAGTCAGGTGGCTCAGCGTGCCGAACCCGTTCGAAGCGAAGTTAAGTTGACCGGGATGCGACTTGGCGAGCGCGATAAGCTCCCTGACCGAGCGCGCGGGTACCGAGGGATGCACGACGAGCAGGTTCGGCGCCGATGCGAACATCAGGATGGGACTGAAATCATGCAGCGAGTCGTAGAGCGGCTTCTTGTTGATATGCGGAATGATCGAGAGCGTATCGAGCGAGCTCAAAACCAGCGTGTAGCCATCGGGTGCTGCCCGGGCCACGAAGCCGTTGCCGATCATGCCGGCCGCGCCGGGACGGTTGTCGACGACGACCTGCTGGTTCCACGTTGCGCCCAGCTTCTGACTAATCGTGCGAGCAAAGATGTCGGTGCCGCCGCCCGCCGGAAACGGCGCTACGATGCGTACGGGCTTGACGGGATAGGATTGCGCTGCTGCGGTGGTTGCGCACGCCGAGGCCACGACGGCAAGGGCGAACACACGTATGCGCATCAGCACTCCTCGGATCCGGTGAATAAGCGGGGAACGAAAACTTTATGGTTTCAAAATTGATGATACATGACACAACACGGAGAGGTTGATTGATGTTCCACCGACGGGATTTGCTTCAGCGGCAAAGCGGAAGAGAATATATCCCGGCGCGGGTTGCTCTTCGCTGCAGTTTGGCGCATTGTTTAACGCTCGGCGCATAGGTCAAGCCGACACGCGCCGCGCAATGCGTTAGCTGAAACGATTATCCTATGGAGATTGCGATGAGCCTCGCGCCACGTCTAAGGGCTATGAAGAGAGTAGGTTTCGCGTTGGCGATGATGTTTGTGCCATTGGCGAATGCGGACGTGACGTTCAATTTCTCCGTGACTCCTTCGTCCATTGTTGCGGGAGGCAGCGCTCTGCTGGACCTGCATACAAATGGTCAAAACCTTGGTGGCCCCAACCGCTTCATTCAAAGCATCGACCTCACATTCAGTTCTGGAGACGGTCAAAGCTTTCATCTGGCCTCCTCGGTATCGCCGTCCCTCACGAACGATTTCCAGCATCAATTCACCTATCTCAGCTCCGGCGTGTTCTCACCTTCCATCCTCGGCTCAGTGAGTGGCGTCCAACTTGATGCTTCTAATGCGAACGGTTTCGGGCAGGATGTGAATCTGAGCTCTCGGTTGGAAGTCACTGCTGCGGTAGGCAGTGTGCCAGAGCCGGCATCAACCGCAATGCTGGTTATAGGGTTGACCCTGCTTGCGGCTTCGCGCCGGCGCAGGCAGGCGGACCGCGTCAATTGATTTGATTTGCTGTTCCGCCACCGGGGACCCTCAAGAAATAAGAAATTAAGAGAAATAAAGGGGCCAAGCTCAATTCGTTTGATGCTCAATTAATTTGTCGAAGCGCACGACGCGCAGGTCTGAACGTAATCCAGTTTGAAATTCGACGCCTGCGCAATGCGCTTGCATCTTTCAATGTCGGCGATCGGAAGCTTTCCTAATTGCTCGCGCGAGTTGGCGCTCATTTAGCTTTCCCCTGCACTCCAGGGCAGAACGACACCGTTCCCTTGTTCTCTACGCAGGCTCGATAACAAGCCTTCTGGTCCGGACACTTCAATTCATCACACCGCTTGTCACAATGAGCCCAGTACACGGCACCGGATGCCAATAGTGTTTTAGGATTTTGATTTGCACTGCTTTGAGATTGTGCGTAAACGATCGTGGACAGAAACGCGCAAAACGTACCGACCAGCAACTTATGCATCAACGACCTTTCCATGGAATTATCAACGCCACGCCGATGGTTACCGTCATGGCGATACGCTACTTCGATTGGATGTGCGTTACCTGAGCGTTCGCGTTTTCTGAGGGAGGACTACTTTCTCCCTCTCCTGATTAACTGGCGCGATCGTCGGTAACAGATGAACTATATATCTGCCCGCACAGCGCATCAATCGAAAGCGAGTTGTCTGCACCTTGCGCGCCGCGCCGCAGCCAACGACGCGCAGTTCAGCCCATCATTTCTTTTTCGCCTGACCTTCGGCGGAGCACGGATTTTCGGTCGAGCAACGATCGCCGATCACGCCGATCGCCTGAATTTCTATCTCGATTCCCGGACGAGCGAAGTTCGTGACGGTGATGAGCGCACTGCCTGGATAGTTGCCGTTCTGGAACATGTCCTTGCGCATCTCGACAAAGCGATCGCCATAGCGTGATTCCTTGATGAACACCGTCATCTGTACGACGTTAGCCAGGCTGCCGCCGGCACGCTTCAACACCTGATCGATCTGTGAGAACACCTGCTTTGTCTGTGCCTCGAAGTTGTTCGAGATATCGCGGTTCTCGTTGTCGCGCGTCGCCGTCTGACCGGCGACCCACACGATCTTGCCGCCTTCCGTGATGACGCCCGGCGAAAAAGCTCGCGATAACTGAAAGGGCGTCTTTTCCATGTATTCGGCTGCTGATGCCGCGAACGGCACAGCAAGCGAGACGCAAAGGCCCAATTTGAAAAATCGATTCCAGCGGTTCATGACGACTCTCTCCTTCTAACGTTCATGAATGGAGTGCCATCCTTGCGGCTCTCCAAAAGAATAGTTTGCCAAATGATTGACGTGTTGCATTCATTGTCCAGCGGGGCGGTGCTTTATACGGCTAACTTTCCTCGCGTAAGCGCATTATGACGGCGGACGGCGGGATCTTTTTTGATGTTACTGAAAGGCGTCGCTGATTCCTATGCGTGGGTAGGAGTGTGCAGGAACATTAAATAAAACATTGTATAGCCTTGCCCTGGCGATGAATCTTCAATAAGCGTTCTTTCCCCTTGAGAACCGCCGAGCAGTCTCAGGCAAGGCCGGTGATTTCGGCGAGGACTGTGCGAGCTCTCGCATGTTGGTCGTGTTCTTTCATATATCGAGAGCGAGTTCCGCAGGCGCCGGCCTTGTCGAGAAGCACAGGGACACCAAGAAGTGGCGGCGAACAGGGCGGCCTTTTATTTGGCTACTTCTGTTTTGGCCGCGCGAAAGAAAGTAGCCAGCTGCCGGTCTGCCACCGGCGACCCTCGATTCCCGCCTGGGCCGGAATAACAAGGTAAGGTAACGAAGTATCGAGTTCGAGACTGCCGTTGAGTTGATTACACCATCCCAACTCCGTATTGCTCCTGAAAGCGGGATGGATACCGCTGAGCGGTTAAATCAAACGGTCTTGATAGTTGCCGCCTGCGCCGAAACAACGACTCTCAAGACTCTGGCCCCATCACGTGCACTCGAAAGTTCAATCCACCTTCGCCCCGGATTGCTTCACAATCGCCGACCACTTCGGAAGATCATTTTTCAGGAGCGCCGCGAAAGCCGCGGGGCCGGTTTGAATGTCTCCGCCGCCATCAACCATCTTTTCCTTCACGTCGCGCAGGCGCAGAACCTTCGTGATTTCATCGTTCAAGCGTGCAATCACGGTTTGCGGGGTGCCGGCCGGTGCCAGCACGCCGAACCACGTGCTCGCTTCGAAGTTTTTGTATCCGGATTCCGCAACCGTCGGCACGTCAGGCAGCGAACTCGATCGTTTCGCGGACGTCACTGCGATTGCGCGTATATTGCCGCCTTTGATCTGTGGCATCGCCGTCTCGAGGGAGGACATGTAGAAGCTGACGCGACCGCCGATAAGATCCGGCATCGCCTGCGCAGCGCCCTTATATGGGACGTGTATGAATTTCACACCCGCGGCGTGTTGCAACATTTCTCCAGCCAGGTGGGCGACCGTGCCGTTGCCGGGAGATGCGAATACGATTTGATCAGGTTTCGCTTTGGCAGCGGCGATAACACTGCCGAGTGAGTTGAACTGCGACTTCGCGGCGACGGTAACGGCAAGCGGCACGCTGGATACGAGCGTAATCGGTGCGAAATCCTTGAGCGAGTCGTACGGTAGCTTGTTGTACAGCGTCGGATTGATCGCGAGATTGCTTGTTTGTCCCATCACAAGAGTGTAACCATCGGCCGGCGCTTTCGCGGCCGTATCAAGGCCGATGTTTCCGCCGGCGCCGGGCTTATTGTCCACCACGATCTGCCACCCCAAACGCTCGCTCAGCTTGTTCGTCACAATGCGCGACAGAATGTCCGTTCCTCCGCCAGGCGGGAATGGCACGACAAAACGTATGGGCTTGGAAGGATAGGCTTCTTGAGCAAAGGTCCCCGCGGCATACGGCATACAACAGCATGCCGCAATCGCGGCCAGTTGAAGGGTCCGTTTCATTGCTTTCCTTATCTCAGTTAGATACTGCCGTCTGAATTGCGAGCGTCTCCACGATGTTGCGCGCGGCGCCTACACCCATCTTCGTATAGGCCGCTGACGTCACGCCGCCGATGTGGGGCGACAGCGTGATTCCAGGCACGCCGCGCAAAACATGATCGGCGGACGGTGGCTCGGCAGCGAAGGTGTCAAGGCCGGCGGCACGCAGCTTGCCGCTTTTCAATGCGTCGAGCATCGCCGCATCGTCGATGAGTCCGCCGCGCGCGGTGTTCACCAGTACGGCGCCCGTGCGCATCCGAGCGAACGCGTTGCGGTCGAGAAATCCTTTATTGCTTGCAGTGAGCGGACAGTGCAAAGAGAGCACGTCCGAGTTCGATAACACATCGTCCAAGGTCTGCAGAACGGTGCCTGCGGGAGAAGATTTGACGTAGGGATCGAACACTATAACGCGCATTCCCATAGCGATACCTATGGCGGCAACGCGCGCACCTATCGCGCCAAGACCGATGAGCCCCAGCGTCAGCCCGTCGAGCTCGAGACTTTTATGAGTCGCCTTGTCCCAATGGCCGGCGTGCATACGGTCGTTTAGTTCGGTCACCGACTTCGCGCATGCGAGAATCAGCGCCCACGTGTGCTCAGCCACCGCAGCGGCATTCGCCCCGGCGGCGGCCTTCACGGCGATGCCCCGCGACGAAGCAGTATCCACGTCGATCGTGTCGATGCCGCTGCCATGTTTCGAGATCACTTTCAAGTTTGAGCAGGCGGTAATGATGCGCGCGGTGATTCGGCCGTAGCGCACGATGATGGCGACCGGATCATGAGCCTGGCACAAACGCACAAGATCGTCTTCGGTAGGAGCACGGCCGGCGTAGACGAGCTCGAACTCGCCGAGAATCGCCTGGGCTTCCGGCGCGAGGTCTGCGCCGGTCACTAGAACGATCGGCTTGGAAGAATCCGCGCTCACCGCGCTTCCTCATCCATCATGACGTCGGCCTCCTTCAACGCCGGCGTAAGCCAGGACGGCGTGAGGTTCTCACGGCGGGCGATGCTTTTCAAACGCTTGCTTTCATCGGCGACTTTCCTGCGGCCGAGCTCGATCGTTTCGGCTACGCGTTCGCGCTCGATGACCACGACCCCGTCCGCATCGCCCAGCACGAGATCGCCAGGATTGACTGTGATGCCGCCGACCGAGATTGGATGATTGACGCGCCCCGAGACGCGCTTGGTCGGTCCGCAAGGATTGAAACCGAACGAGAACACCGGAAAGCCCTTTGTGCGCAGCGCTTCGACATCGCGCACCGCGGCATCGAGCACCATTCCGGCGACCCCGATCGCCATCGCCTGGCTCACCATGATTTCGCCGATAAGCGCGCAGGTCTGATCGGCCTTGCCATCGACGATGATGACATCTCCCGGGCGCGCGATCGCGAGCGCTGCATGAATCATGAGATTGTCCCCAGGCCTTACTTCGACGGTCAGTGCAGGTCCTGCAACTTTCATGGCAGGCGAGAGAGCTGCGATGCGGCCGCTCAGCGTGCTTCGCCGTCCGTACACGTCGGCGAGTATTGCAGCAGGCAGCGTTGCGGCCTCGCGCACGAGCTCAGCGCTCACGCGTGGATATTGACGGCGAATCTCTGCAACGCGAGTGGTGCTCATGGGCCAACTCCTCCTGTCTTGAAAAAAGTGGCCGGACTATAGAACTCGTGCGTTGTGGTCCGCAACGGTGTTTCGTACAATGAAACGATGGCTCAAGCCGCCGGCGCTGTCCTCACTGTCATTGCAGTCACTCGCGCACTCGCCATACTCGACGCATTCAAGCCGGGAGAGATTGACCTCACGCTTGGCGAACTTGCGCGACGCACGCGATTGCACAAGACCACGGTATTGCGCATTGCGCGCACGCTCGGCGCCGTGCGTTACCTGGTGCAGATGCCGGCAGGCTCTTGGCGGCTCGGCCCCGCTGCTGGGTGGCTCGGTGCGCGCTACCACCGGCGGTTTGACGAGGCGGTGATTATCGAGCCAATGTTGCGCGATCTAACGCGCAAGACACGCGAGAGTGCGGCCTTCTATGTCCGCGAAGGAGATTCGCGCATTTGCGTGGTGCGCGTTGACGGCCCCCGTCCCATTCGATATCACGCGCGGCTCGGTGAAGTGCTGCCGCTTCACAGGGGAGCACCCGGACGTGTGCTGCTCGCGTATTCCGGAGAACCCGGCGAGCCTTACGAATCGATCCGGCGCACCGGTGTTCAGTCCACTTTTGGAGAACGCGATCCTGCCGTCGGCAGCGTTGCAGCACCTGTGTTCGGAGAGAATTGCGTGCTGATCGGCGTCGTCGCCGTGACCGGCCCGATCGACCGGTTTACGCGAAAAGCAGCCGAACAGCATGCTCGCATGGTCAAGCTTGCAGCATCGCGCCTCACCTCTGAATTGGGCGGACGCATACTCACCGTGCGGCGCTCGAAGTTGATGAACGCACGTTAAGCTGTGCAGCTGCCGCGCGACTAAACGAGCGCGCGCCGAGGACTTCGCTCGCGACTTAGAGCGCTTGATCGCTTAACGCCGGATTTGTTCAAGAGTGTGCTAATGGGCGTGAAACATCGAAGTGACAATTACAGCCGCCGACAGCGCGCTCCGCTGCGTCCATCCCGTTCATCCGCGGTCTTGCCGTCGCGCACGGCACAAGTTGCCGTGTCATTCCTGACGTTCGCATCCTTCCAATCAGACTCTGCTTTCGGCGGCGGCTGCACATCCGCCTGGACGAAATAGTCTTTAATCGGAGGAGCGGCGGTTCTCGCGCGCACTACGGCTGTTTCGCCTTGCGCCACACTCGGAAGCGGCGCCTTGAAACCGAACGGCGCAAGCGCGTCGTCGAGCGGCATCACCGTTAGAAGAAGAAAACCGGCCGCCGACTTTGCCTGGCCCGGGTTCGATACGCGCACGACGAACGAATAGGCGCACTCGCCCTGCTTGCATGAATGCTGTTCATGCGCGATCTCTTCCACTTTGAGATCCGCTATGTCGCCTTCGTTGACTGCGACGTAAGGCGGATTGGCGGCGGAAAACGGCGGCGGCTTGGCCGAACGGTTAGCGCGCGCATCGACGGAAAGGCGTGGATAGATCGGCTCGCCCAATTCGAGACGATTCGCTAGATACTCCGGCAAGAACGCACTCTTGCATTCATTCGAAACGGAGGTCTTCGACGGCTGCAAGCCAAACGCCGCCGCCTGACCGGAAAGCACTTCATAGAGCCAGGCAGCAATGACTTCATGATTGCAATCCATACGCACGTCATCGTCGAGGGGCTTGGTCTCCCGGTTATGCAGCCTCTGCGCCAGCTCGTCGAGATCCCTTGCGTGAATCAATTCCGCACCGGCTTTCGACTGGTTCATGAGCTTGTGCGAATCGCGCAGATAGCGCCGCGTCGCGTCGAACGCGCTCATCAGATCGCTGACGGCCCGCACCGCTGGATGATCGGGATTCGTCCGGTCGCCGCGAAAGAGCTTGCGGAAAATATCTTTGGCGCCATCTTTAGCATGCCCGTAGCAATTGCCCGGATAAGTATCCTTGGTTAGCTTCGGACAGCGACCGCCATAACCGTTGTGCGAATACGAATCCTGGATGCAATGCACGGCGACGCCGATCGCGACCAGCGAGTCGACTCGCGGCGGTGTGCCCGCAGTCTCGGTCTTAACGACGCGGGCGGCGTCGTCCATGCGGCCCTTCACAGTGTTGCCCACGCCGGCATTAATCTCGCTGCGCTGATCGGGGACTTCACTGAAACAGTGATAACGAAAATTCTTGTGCGACTGGTGGATAGGCCCGCGTGCGTAAAACGGCTCGCCGTTGATAGTCTTCGGCTCGATCGCGATCACGTCGAATTCAAGCGCGGCGATCGTTGACCTGTTTTCATCAACGCCTTGCGCCGCGCTCGCGATCACCCGTGCTTCGTCCAGCGACCAGCCTTCACCGATAGCAATCGCGAGCGTCGCTGAGTAATGGATGTCTCTTTCGTAGGTATACCCGGTGGCGGTCCACATCAGCGCCGAGGCGATGATGACCGATGCTAATAAGGCGAATCGGCTGTTTCGCGTGCCGGGATGGGTCGTGTCGTTCTGGAGGATCACGGGCAGGATTCGCCATTCGGCAGCAAGGACTTGAGCCTATCACCAAGCCGTCTCCATCGCTGTCAGAGGATGAATCGAATTCTTGAAGATGCGGGGTCTATGTGCAGCGCAGCTGGACACGCTAATGACACATGCTCGCGGGTGCCGTGAGTTCTTGATTAAACTTCCCCGGATGTCGCTCAATCTCGAACTGGTGCTCATAGCTCTAAGCGCAGCGCTGATAAACGTTGCCTCCGCTGCTGATTATCCGACCAAGCCGGTTCGATTGGTGGTGCCGCAACCGCCGGGCGGCGGTTCAGATCTCATCGCGCGAATGCTCGTGCAAGGACTGGGCGCCCGGTTGGGACGTGAGATCGTCGTGGACAATCGCGGCGGCGCCGGCGGCATCGTTGGCACGGAGCTTGTTGCGAAATCACCCGCCGACGGTTATACGCTGCTCCTTGGCTATACCGGCAGCCTGACGATCAATCCGAACATCTATAAACATTTGCCGTATCGTCCGCTCGAGGACTTCGATCCGATCAGTCTCGCGGCCGCAAGCCCATTTCTGATGGTCGTGCATCCGTCATTGCGCGTAGCGACGCTCGCTGAACTCGTTGCTCTCGCAAAAAAAATCGGATCGGCTTCACTTAACTACAGCTCGCCGGGAAACGGCTCGCTGCATCAACTCGCGATGGAATGGTTCAAATGCTCAACCGGCGCGATGCTTATTCACGTGCCTTATAAGGGCTCGCAGTCGATCAATGCGGTGATCGCGGGCGAAGTATCCGTCACATTTGCGAGCGTTGTCGGCATGCTGCCGCATGTGAAATCAGGTCGTGTGAAGGCAATCGCCATCACCAGCAGGGAACGCTTTCGGCTCGTCCCGGAATTGCCGACGGTGGCGGAGTCCGGCGTGCCGGGTTTCGAAGCGACGAACTGGTTCGGCATTCTTGCGCCGCACGGTACTTCGCGAGCGATCGTCACGACAATCGGATCCAATGTTGCCGGTCAGATGAAATCTGCTGATGTGAAAGACCGTTTCCTTAACGACGGTGCCGAGCCCATCGGCGGCACCGCGGACGAATTTACGGCGTTGATCAAGGCAGAGCTGGCGCGCTGGGCCTCGGTAATCAGAATGTCCGGCGCGAAAGTAGATTAGCGATACAGATGCGAATGAAGGAATCGCAACCGCAGCGTTCTGATCCAGATTTGGAACGCGGCGTGAGAGCGAAATTTCGCATGACGCACAGGCGGCTCTCAGTCGACTGTCATCCCCGACTGTTTCACAATCTTGTGCCAGATCTCGATTTCGCCTTTGATGCGCTCGCCGAACTCCGCCGGCGTGTTGGCGGTTGCATTTGCGCCCTGGTCCGCGATGCGCTGCTTGACCTCGGAGGATGTAATGATACGGTTCACCTCCGCGTTTAGTTTCGCGATGACGGCCGCAGGCGTCGCCGCAGGCGCGATGAGTCCTTCCCAATCGTAGATCTCGAAATTCGCGTAGCCGCTTTCCGCAATCGTCGGCACGTCGGGCAAGAGTGAGAGGCGCTGTGCGCTCGTGACACCAAGCGGCCGCAGCTTGCCCGCCTTGATATGGCCGAGCGCTGGCGGACCGGGGATAAACATGATCGCAAGCTGTCCGCCGAGCACGTCGCTCAGCGCGGGCGCCGCACCCTTGTAAGGAACATGGACGAGGTTGATGCCCGCGACGTACTTGAAGCGTTCCATCGTCAGGTGCAGCAGGCTGCCGTTGCCCGCGGATGCATACGAGAGCTGACCGGGCCGCGACTTCGCGAGTGCGACGAGGTCGCGCACCGATTTCACTGGCAACGACGGATGCACTACGAGAAAGCTCGGCAGGAGCGCGACCAGTGCCACCGGCGTGAAATCTTTTTCCGTGTCGTACGGCAGCTTCTTGTGCAGGGCGGGGTTCGCGCCGAACGCAATGTTGGCCATGAGCAGCGTATAGCCGTCGGGTGCAGAACGCGCGACGAGCTCGGTGCCGATCACCGTGCCGCCGCCGGGGCGATTGTCGACGATGACCTGCTGGCCCAAGCTGTCGGGCAGGCGAGTAGCCACCGTGCGCGCCATTATGTCGACGCCGCCGCCGGGCGGGTAGGGAACGACGATGCGAATCGGCTTGGTCGGGAAGGTCTGCGCGTGTAGCGCAAGCGAAGGTACAAAAGTCGCAGCTATTGCGACTGCGCAGCACCACACGTATTTCATTATGTTTTCCTCCCGATCGACGCTTGTAGTAGTGCGGGGTTTCATGGTGCGAGTGATTTTCGCATTTGCTGATCTGCACCGATGTCAATTCGGCCGCTGCAACTCAATGCCGAATTCTTTTTGCATCACGTCCGCGATGCGCTCGAAACACGCGCCGGCGCGCTGCACACGAAAATCTCTGAAGTCGATCATCGTGCTCGAAAGGCCCTGCGGGTTGTGATGCGCGCACAGCCCGTAATCAGTTTCGACGTCGGCGATCGCGCGCAGCTCGGGATCGACGTCCTCGAGCCGATACTTTGTGCCGGAAAGCGAAACGTTGGCCGATGAGCCTACGCACACCACGTCGTTCGCAAGCGCGAGATCAGCAATCACGTTCCGCAGTTCACCCGCGTTGAGCAGGATGTTGAGCGTGTCGTTCTTGACCGCATGCTTGTGCACGAATGGATCGAGCGTGGCGAGCAGCGGATGGTCTCTGCGATACGGCGCGATGACAGCAAGCGGTAAGTCGTGATCGTGCGTAATCCGGCGCACCATCTCACGTTTGCGGTCGTCGAGAATGTGCAGCGCTTCGTGCAGCGCATGATTGCCGAGGAGACCGGTGGGTTTGTCAAAGCTGCGGCGTTTTGTAGCGTAAATGCGGCGAACGGCGTCCGCGGTATGCGCGAGCACCGCGTAGCCGACGTCGACGTGGATGATTGCGATGCCGCCGCTGCGTACGGCTTCGAATACGCGTTGGGCATCGCCAGCGATATCTTTTCCGGTGATTTTGACGGGCATTAACGACTCTTTCGTTGGATGCTTGCCGATGCACTATGGGATGTCAACCATATGCCCGGTTTATGATGCAGGGACTTAATATAATCGCGGCATTGCCGAGACAGCATCACCGCCGGCGCGGACGCCGAAAGGAATACGAATGATGACGCTTGAACAGATACAGGCCTCGAACATCAATCTCGACATGGCTCGCGAGGCGTTGACCCAGGCGGACAAGCGGCTTGCAGATACATTAGCGAATAAAGACGCGCTGGAACGGAAAGCTGCGGCGCTTTTTGGCGGATACGTCACTGGCGCGCTCGCCTTGACGGGCGTTGGTGCCACGATGTTCAAGGAGGACGGACTTGATAATCCGATGTCGTTGGTGTTTCTGATGGCCGGCGGATTCCTCTTAGCTGGTTTAATTGTCCTGGCATTCGTATTTTACGACCGCCAGTACGGCGCGCTAGGCAGCGACCCGGAGATATGGTTGCAACCGGGCACGATCGATGTCCAGAGTAGTGCAACCGCGTTGCCGCATATGCTCGCGTACCAAACCTATCACCACCTGGCGCGCATTGCGGCAGGCCAGAAAGCAAACAGCAAAAAGGTCGATCTGCTGCAGTGGGCTATCTTCTTCGGCATCGCCGCGCCCCTGAGCCTGGCGCTGTTGCTGTTCCGCTAGTACGCGCTACCAACCTAAACGCCGCTTCTAGGTCACATGGTATGTGACAGAGGTCAACGTCCTGGCCATTTTTTCTGCGGCAGCCCGCCCTTGTCCGGCAGCGGCGGCGGTGGCGGGTCTTTCGGTGTTGCCGGTGGCGGGTCGTGCGGTGTAGCGATGCTCGATCTGAGTTCCCTCATGCCTTGTCTCCTTCCACGTTGCACGGCGGCGCGAGTACCTGCTAGTCGCCGCGATCCTATAGCGCGAATGTCGGAAATTGCAGTAGTCAGGCAATGCAGTCACGCCACCTGCGTGCTCAAAAATTGAGCTTATCAGATTCCCGTCATCGTGTAGTTCGGAATCGCAGCGCATTCGGATGCAGGTTATGCGATGAATTTGTTCCTGCCGTCCTGCCTGAAACGGAGCCTTGGCTTACCGGAGGCGCGTAGGTCGCCGGAAAAGACACTAATTACAGCAGTGTCTCGATCTTTCTAGTCACCGGACTGACATATCCGCCCCACAGAACCATCGCGCGATTGCGATCAGGGTCGCCGCAGACGACGATGTTGATTACATCGGCGCTTGGAAGCACCCGGACCAGATCATCCGGCTTCACGAGATACTCTCGGGTAAGCAAGCCTCGCTCGACCATATCCGGAATCTTGAACGCTTCCGAGTGGCCGTACTCGATGAGAAATTCCAGTTCGCGATAGGGCACGCGCGCGTGTTCGTATACGTAGTCGCGAATTTTATGCTTCGTGTAGCCGGCTGCGGCCAATGCTTTCGCGATCGGCGGCGCGAGCAGAAATGTGATCATGTTTCTGAAACCGTTTTCGCCGCGTTCCACAAGCCTGCCGAGACACGGCTTCTTGGTGACTTCGATGCTCAGGAATTCGAGTGCCGCCTGAGCGGCGGATTTTTCTTCGGTGCCATATATCGCCGGCGGCCAGCCCCACGTGACGGTACCGCACGCCGTTACGGTGCTGTCGTTTTTATCGAAACCATGCTCGACGTGATACGGCTCCCAGGGACATTCTGCTTCGTTCTCCGCCACGACGAAGTTCATCGGGTAGCCGAACGTTCCCATATAGTTGCGGCTCAATTTGTATCCGGCGATATTTTTAAGAATTAGCCCGAGCGCGCGGCCAATCGCCGGATTGGCGCCCTTGTTGATGAGCTGTGCGCCGTTTTCGGTGCCGAGCTTTTTCGCGGCAGGGCCATTGATAAGAAGAAATGGAAGCACGCCCCACGTGCTGCCGATGTTGTTCAGGTTATACGCATTGTCCGCAATCGCTTCGACGGCTGCGATAAGGACTGGCATGTGTTCAGGACGGCATCCGGCCATTACGCCGTTCGCCGCGATGTTCCATGGCACCGCTGCGAGATTGGCTTGCGGTAGAACGGCAATCTGCTCGTCCGGTGCGCGCTTCGTGTGCTTGAGGAATGCCTCGACGCGTTCCCGCGTTGGCGGAACGACTGGCAATTCATCGGACCAGAGCTGGCTCTTGAAATACTCGTCGATCTCGTCAAACGTGCCTTCGTAGACGATGTCGCCTGCGCGCTTACTTGCGCCTTGTTGCTGACGTTCACCAGCCTTCGGCTGCGTTAATTCCGCAACGATTCGCGCGAAGAGCACTTCCTCGACATTTTTTTCTACGAGCGCTTCAGGATGTACGCCCACCGCGCCAGGATATTCGGCGACTCTCAAACCGGTAATGCCTTCAGCCCTGCCTGCGGCCTTCGCAATCGCTGTGAAACCGGTTGTCGTGACCACCACGCCGGGGATGCCGGCTTTCTCTGCTTCTGCTGCCGGCCTCACCGAGGACGGAGTGCAGGTTCCTCACCCGCCGTTGCCCGAAATGATGGCATCGACGTGCCACTCTCTCGCGAGCGCGGCGATTTCCTTCGCTGTTTTTTTCTGTGATGCCGGATCTCCGCCGACGTATACGACCGGGAATTTGTCATAGGGAATTATCTTGATGCCTGGAAATCTTTGTTTGAACAACCGGCGGTATGTCTGAAACATGAACTCGCCTTTGAAGTGGTTGTTGTAGACCTCGCCGATGGTTTTGCCTTCGAGCGTGTCGAGATGGCGGCTCACGCTGTTCACCGCGCGCAATTGCAGACCTTCGGGGCTTATGACGCCCATCTTCGTATTCATCATGACTCCTGTTGATGGGCTCTTATCTTAAAGCCGTGTACATCGTCTGCCTCCTCCCGACGTGCACCGCGCTGACTCTGTGCCTTTAGAGAATCGCTTGATGTTGCCGAACGCTTCGTGCGGCGGAGCGGAGTGGGGAAGCGAGTCAGATCAATCCTGCTCGATGTTCACCGCGTAGTAACCAACCGAGCCCGTCTTCGATGTATCTTTCCACCAGTGCGGCGTCTTCGCCGGAATGGTAATCACGTCGCCCTTGCTCAAGCGATGAACGGTGCCGCCCTCGATTCCCTTGCCGCGTATCTGGCCCGGGGAGATCTCTTTCGGCTCAATCATCTTGCCGCCGGTCACGAAATCCGCTTCGCCATCGACTATGATGAAAACGTGATTCGTCTTCTCGTGAATCTCAGCGCCGCGCATTACGCCGCGGTTCGCGATGACGATGAGGCCGTTCTCTTCGAGGATTCTGCCGCCCTTGACCATTTCAGCGGCCACCTTCTCATGTCCGATGTAATGAACGCCCAACGGAACGCCGCCGGCAATGACGGACGATCCTGAAGCTGCGAGCAGTAGCGCCGTTGAAAGTGCGAGCCAGTACTTCATAAGTATTCTCTTCCCGATGTAGATGACAAGGCGAAGCGCAGACGACTGCTAGGAAAGCGCAAACTTCTGGAACGTGTGGCAATCCTCCGCAACGCGTCCGCGGCTCACCGCAAAAGTCCAGGTGACTTCACTCACGTAAAGATCATTCTTCGAGTCGAGCGCAAGACCGTGCGGCGCGGCGAAACTTCCCGCCGCGGTCGCTTCAGGACTGCCCCAGCGCGCGAGGACCTTGCCATTCTTGTCGAAGATGCTCATGCGCGCATGACGGGCTTTTTCTTTGGTAATCGGGCCGAAGCGCTGTGAGGTATCGCCTTCGTACCACGCGAGCTCCGTCACGTATGCGCGTCCGAGCGAGTCGAAGCATAGATGCGTAGGCCGCTGCGTGTCCGTCCACTCGCTCAGATACTCACCATCCGGACTGAAGATCTGAATGCGATCGCTTTCGCGGTCGCAGACATAAACGCGTCCTTCGGCATCAATCGCGATGCCGTGCGGAAGATAGAACTGTCCCGGCCCCTTGCCCGGCTCGCCCCACGATCGCTTCAGCTCGCCTTTCGGCGAGAAGATATGGACGCGGGCGTTGCCGTATCCGTCGCTGATGTAGATGTCGCCGTTGAGCCCGATAGCGACATTCGTCGGACGGTTGAACGGCCCGGCGGCGCGCTTGATGCTCGTGATGTTCTTGCCGTCGTAGCCGGTATCCGATGGCGTGTTGAGGATGCCCATGGTCATGAGCAGCTTGCCCTCGGGCGTGTATTGACGAACAGTGTGATTGCCGTCGTCTGTGCAGAAGATGCTGCCATTCGGGGCGACGTAGATGCCGTGCGTGCGATACGAAAACTCGCCTTCGCCCCATGAGCGCTTGAAGTTGCCTTCGCGGTCATAAATGATTATTGGATGATCGCCGCGGCAGATCAGGAATATGCGGTCTTCGCCATCAACGGCAACACCGGCGACATCGCGATGCGCCCAGCCCTTCGGCAGTTGCTCCCAGCCTTCCACAACGGAATACTTGATCTCGTCTGCTTTTGCCACGCGTTTCTCCCCCGTTGAATGCTTCAATCAACTACCGATGCGTGGCTCGAGAGTGCTTCGAGCGCATGCAGCTTTGACATCATTTCTCCTTTTGATGACGAACCAAAATTATGCCATGCAGAGCGTGCATGCAATGCGAACGCGGCGCGATTAGAACATCATTCCGAGCGCAGTCCGGACACCTTCACGACTTTTCCCCACTTGACGATCTCATTGCGAATGAATTGTCCGGTCTGCTCCGGCGTGCCCGATAAGGGTTCTGCACCCTGCGCATTCAGCTTCTCACGCACGTCCGGCAGTTGCACGATGCGCACAACATTCGTATTGAGCACGGTGATGATGTCTCGCGGCGTGCCGACTGGCGCGAGCAGTCCATACCAGGTTCCCGATTCGAAGCCTGGCAGGCCGGATTCAGAAATCGTCGGCAGATCCGGGGCGATGGTACTCCGCGTCGCGCTCGTGATTGCTATCGCTCGCAGACGGCCGGCGCGGATATGCGGAAGCACGACCAGGGTGTTTGCCAGAGCCATCGACACGTTGCCGCCGATGACGTCAGTCACAGCGGGGACGGTGCCTTTGTACGGCACATGCAGCAGATTGATTCCAAGCTCCATCTTCAGTAGCTCGCCGGCGAGGTGAGGTGAGCTGCCGGTGCCAGGCGTCGCATAGGAAAGCTGTCCGGGTTTCGCCTTCGCGAGCGCAATGAGTTCCTGCAGGGATTTGGCGGCGACGGCAGGATGAGTGGCCAGCACGAATGGCGCGGACGCCACCAGCGCGACCGGAGAAAAATCCTTGCTGAGATCGAACGGAGCTCTGCTGTAAAGCGACTGGCTGATTGAAGCCGCCGCGGTTACTGCCAGCAACGTGTAACCATCCGGCGCTGCGTGGGCGGCGATTTCGACGCCGATGTTACCCGCGGCGCCAGCCCGATTGTCGATAACGAATTGGCGGTTCAGCGCCTCACTGAGCTTCGCCGTGACGAGACGCGTGGCGATATCCGACCCGGCGCCCGGCGGGAAAGTAACGATCACGCGCACCGGCTTCGTTGGATATTGTGCGTGCGCTAACGACGCTGCACCGGAGATAACGACTGTGACAGCAGCGCTGAAGGTAACGAATACGAACCCAAGAAATGTATGACATCGCTTGATCATTACAGCGAGCTTAGTGCGGGCGCTTGCCATGTTGTATGAAGATCGAGTGGCCACACGGGACGCGGCAATCGCTTCCAGTCGAAACGCTCGAGCACCGGCGAAGTCAGGCCTGCAGCATCGACCTCGATGATGCGATCGTCGGTGTACCACGTGTCGATGCCCGCGCGAAAGTGCCCACGCGATTTAACGATCAATGAAGAAAAAGTACCGATGTCGAGACCAAACGTTTCGAAGAAGACAGGGTCGGCGCATTGAATGCGGCGCGAGCACACCACCATCGTGACGCCGCCCACTCGAATCGCTGCAGAAAGGCCGAGGTCCACAGTGCGACCCGCGTAGATGCCGCGTCGCCCGACCACAACGCCTTCAGATAGCGCGAGCACTGTCGCGTGAACGGGCACGGCGCGGCCGTATGTGTCGGCATTCGTTTCGTTGAGCGTCATGCGCACGACACTGCCAATGCCTGCGGCATGACAGCGCGCTGCCGCCGCACGGTCGACGAAGTTGCCGAGCAGTGCGCCGGTGACGCCTTCGGAAAGTAATCGCTCGAGAATATCGGTCGTGTTGCCGCGTCCACCACCGCCGGGATTGTCGGCGACATCCGCTAGACAGACTGCGGTGAGCTCACCGTTTTGACCGGCCTTGGCGGCCCGCGCAATCGCATCGTCCAAGGACGTGAGCCGCACGCGAAATCTGTCGCGCTCCGCCCACGCGAAACTGGCTAACTGCAGCGCCAGCTCCTTCGGTCTTTTGCCATGACCGTAAACCAGTATCGTAATGCCACCCTCGCGCGTATCGCCGAATGCAAACCCTCCGAGGATCGACACCACCGGCAAATCAGGTCCGATGTCCCGCTGGCCTTCGGTGATCATATCGGCGTAAGCGCCGCGCGCGGTGAGCAGCGTTACCGACGGCGGAACAATCGGCATGCGAATAAAAGTCTTCTCCCACCGCTCTCCCGCCAGCAGCCGACGAATGAGAGTGGCAGCCTCCGATCCGCGCTCGCGCCGGTCGACGTGAGGATTCGTTCGATACGCAAGGATGCAGTCAGCGCATTCCACCATGCGACGCGAAATATTCGCGTGAAGGTCGACCGTCGCTAGTACCGGAACGTCCGGCCCTGCGATCTGGCGCGCAAGTGCGTATAGAGCGCCGTCGGGATCTTCTGCGCCAGAGGACGTCATTGCACCGTGGTTGCTGATGTAGATGGCATCGAACGGTGCTGCTGAGAGAAGCATGGTACGCATACGCGCAAGCGTCGCATCGATGAACCGCTGCTCGGCCGGTCCGCCGGGTTCGGTTGCCGTGATGATGATCGGAATCGGTTGCCAAGGGCCGGTGGCGTTCATGACCTCGACGAATCCGGGGATTTCCGACGGCATCGCAGGCGCCGGCTTCGACGCTTCGTCGAGCATCGCGTCACTCTCGAAGTAGCACGATTTCCGGAAGTCTTCTTCGGTGGTTATCGGAGCGAATGCGTTGCTCTCCAGATGGATGCCGAGGATGGCGACGCGCGGACCGGAAGCACTCATCATCAGTCAATTTTCGCGTTCGAACGTCGCACGATGTCGCCCCATTTCACGCGCTCGCGCTTCGTGAATTCAACGAACTCCTCGGTCGATCCGGTCGCACACACGCTGCCGGTGGCGGCAACCTTCGCCTGAAACGCGGGCGATGCGCAAACCTTCGCGATCTCGGCGTTGAGCCGCGCGATGATCTCTTTGGGCACGCCGGCCGGCGCCATCATGCCCGTCCACGTCGTTATTTCGTAGCCTGTCACGCCGGCTTCCTGCATCGTCGGCAGCTCAGGAAAGAGCGCCGAGCGCGACGGGCCGGTCACCGCAAGGCCGCGCACGCGTCCGGCCTTCGCGTAAGGCGCGATCGACGGTTGGTTGTCGAAGATGAGATCGACCTGGCCGGCGATGATCTCCGTGAGCGCCTGCTGCACCGCTTTGTATGGCACATGGACAATGCGCGTGCCGGTCATTTGCTTGAAGAGCTCGCCGCTCAGATGCAGCGTCGTCCCATTGCCAGACGATCCGAATGTGAGCTTGTCGGGATTCGCTCGCGCGTAGTTGACGAGGTCAGCCACGGTCTTGACGGGCAGCGTGTTGCGCACAGCGAGCAGATTCTGCCCGGACGTGAATCGTCCAACGACCTGGATCTCGCGATCGATGTCATACGGCAGGTTCGACATGAGCGCAGGGAAGATCGAGAGGTAAACCATGTTGGCGTAGCCGAGCGTGTAGCCATCGGCTGGCGCGCGAGCGAGCATTCCGACGCCGATCACTCCGCCGGCGGTGGGACGATTGTCGATGACGAACTGCGCTTTCATCTGATTAGCGAGTTCGGCGGTTAACATGCGCGCGGAAATGTCAGCGCCGTTGCCGGCGGCCGATGGCACGATGTAACGAATCGGGTGATCCGGATACTCGGCAAGAGCGGCGGGCAGACATACCACCGTAAGCAGCAACGGCAGCAATCGCGCAGTCAACATCACATTCATGAGATATCGCTCGTAGTGATCGCGTTCCATTCAGTCAACAAGACACTCTGCGAACAGTGATGCATCTTTCACACGGCCGATTCAGCGGCCGCCGCGCTGATTGATCACATCCCCGGCTCGAATGCGGGACCGCGCGGCTCGAGCCGTACACCGGCGCGAAGATGCTTGTACGGATACTGACGGGCGTCGACGAGATGCGCGCCAGGTGCAACTGCTACGAGAACACGCTCGGCGATGGGCTCGAAGTCCGCGCGAAAGTGGCACGTACTTTTAACTACCAGAATTTTGTGCTCCGTGGGTTCAACACCAATATGACGAAAGATCTCGAGATCGTATGCCTGCATGCGCTTGCTCGCGACGACAACACTCACGCCGCCGATAACGAGTAGAGCGGTGGGACCGAGCTTCGCTTCGCGACCGCCCACGCACGGACCCTTGCAGACGAAGCGTCCATCGGTAAGGCGCGCGACGCGGAACGTTCCGCGAAACGGCTTTACGCCGGGCAATGGCGTACACCCGCCGAGGTCGATCGTGATATCGGCGCCTTCACTCGCCGCGTGCGCCGCTGCGGCGGCCTTCGCATCCGTGAGTACGCACAGCGCCGCCTTCTTCGCTCCATTGCGTACGAGCGCTTCGAGCATTCCCGTCGTATCACCGGTGCCGCCGCAACCCGGATTGTCCTGTGTGTCCGCGATTACGACGGGGCGCGTTGCCTTGTCACTGATAGCTATCGCCTGGCGTACGGCCTCGTCCGGTGTCAGCAGTGGTTCCGCGAACGCATCCTCCATGTCGATTATGTGGCCAGCCAGCGCGTCTGCTGCCGCGTCGACCGCCGCTTGTGAATAGCCGTGGCAGATGACGGCGGGACCGCAGTTATACAAATCGGACGGCGGAAAGCCGGCGCCGTAACACAGGTCGAGCAGCTCACCGCCCTCGCCGCGAGCGGATTTCGCGACGATCTTTTTCGACGGTTCGACGAGCGTGCATTGGAAGTTGAGCGGAATGAGAAACGGAATCTTGCGAAATGCACGCGCTGTCGGCCGGCCTCGCGTAAGTATCGTATCTAAGATTCGTGCGGCGCGGCTGCCAGTCTGCGGCCGATCGACGTGCGGATACGTGTAGTAGATCGCCATCCCGTCGGTGAGCGCCGCCATCGCAGGTGTGAGATTGGTGTGATAGTCGAGGCTGATGACGATCGGCACTTGCGGACCAACCGCAGCGCGTACGCGACGCAGTATCTCGCCTTCACCATCCTCGAAGTCGACCGAGCACATCGCCCCGTGCAGATCCAGATAGACGGCGTCGACGGGCATTGCGAGTGATAGGCGGCCCACGAGCTCGCCGACGATGCGTTCAAATGCATCGCTCGTGACGTACCCGCCCGCGCCGCCGCTCGCCCAAACCAGAGGAGCGAGGTCATGCTTGTCCGCCATGTCAGCGAGAAAACCGGACATGGCGAATGCGCGGCCGGGAAGATTGGTCAGGATATCTTTGCCGCGAGTCAGTGGAGGGCGGTCACTGACCGCGACGAAATATGCGAAATCCGTGTGTACCGGGACGAAGCAATTTGTTTCGTGGTGAAAACCGCCGACGGCAATACGTGCCATGCTCATGCTCCTGGAAATCTTGTGTGATTACGTGTACTGTTATGAGCCTGGAGCGTGCGGCTATTCCAGCTCAATGTGAGCGGTGCGCACGATTCTGTCGATGAGCGCAGCCTCTTTTTTTGCGACCTCCAACATCTGCTCCGGCGTATTGAACAGCGCTTCCGAGCCGACGACCTTGAAGAATTGCTCGCGGAATTCCGGCGGCGACATCGCTTTCGCAACGGCATCAGCGAGCACGCCCATGATTTCACGCGGCGTGCGCGCGGGCACCACGAGCGCATAGAAGGGCTCGAACTCGAAGCCTGGCAACGCTGCTTCCGCGATCGTGGGCACTTCGGGAAGTTGCGGCGATCGTTTAGCGCCGCTCACGCCGAGCGACCGTATGCGGCCGTCGCGAATGAGCGGCAGCGCGCTGCCCAGGACGGCCGAACCGATTTCGATCCGACCGCCGATCAGATCGAGATACATCGGGCCCGCGCCTTTATACGGCACATGGTTGATCTGGACTTTGGCCATGGCCTTGAAGTATTCACCCGCAAGATGCGGTGTTGCGCCCACGCCCGACGTTCCGTAGCTCAATTGTCCGGGGCGGCTGCGCGCGAATGCGATGAGCTCCTTTACGCTACGCGTCGGCAACGACGGGTGCACTACGATCGTGAGCATGAAATTAGTGACTTCGGTGACCCAGGCAAAATCGCGAAACGGATCGACTGGCATGTCGCGGCGCAAACTTTTGATTCCCGCAAGACCCGAAGCCGCCAGGAGAACCGTGTAACCGTCGGGCGGTTGCTTGGCGACATATTCCCATGCCACGAGTCCGCCCGCGCCCGTTCGATAGTCGACGATGACCTGTTGGCCGATCGCCTTGCTGATCGCCGGCGCGATCAGCCGCGCGATGAGATCATCTGTGCCGCCGGGCGGCGCGCGGACAATCAGCCGCAACGGTTTTGAAGGGAACGATTGCGCGAACGCGACGAGCGGCGCAAACAAGGTGCACGCGCACAGCGCAGTAATCACTTTGCAGTCAGTATTCATTTGCTCGGCGATTCGCCGGGATGAAGGTCATCGCACAATCGAAATGAGAAGGCCTAGTATACAAACTGTTCACGGGCCGGGCGTTGCCATGCAGACATATCGGCTCGCCCGGCACAAGAGTGATCGCGGCTTAGAAGCTGATCGCACCCATATGCTGCGTAGTATGCCGCTGAAATTCGTCGCGACGAAGACTCGAGGATCGACGTTACGCGTACCTGCTTGACGCGCCCGCCTGCTAAGCGGAAGCTTCCCAGAAACGAGTTGCAGTCTCATTTCATTTCATGAAGGGGAGGTACGGCGTGAGATATACGTTGAGCACTTTGTTGGTATCCGCAGCGCTGAGCGCCATCACCGGCGCGGCGAACGCGCAGCAGAACGCATTCCCAATGGCGGCGCCTGCCGGCAAGGACAGTAACGCGCGCCAGAATGCACCGGCAGGAGCGGTGAATCAGGGCGGGTTCAATGAGTCGACGTGGAAGTACGGCACGGCGTTCGATACGCCTGCGGGCGGAAAAGTCTGGAACCCGGCGAAGATCAAGCTGATGCAGGGCGGAAAACTCGTTGGCGGCACCGTCTCCAATGTGAAGGACCCGAGCACGTACTGCGCGATGGCGAATGCCGGCTACGATTTCATCTGGACGGAAATTCAGCACGCGGGCTCCACATGGGACAACGTATGGAACGCGTGGAAGACCTGTCCACATGCGAAGGCGGTGCCCGGTGCGCGCGTCTCGTACACCGACGAGCGCGAGATTCAACATGCTCTCGATGGCGGCGCGCTCGTGCTTATAGTGCCAACCGTCGATACGGTCGAGGAGGCGCGTGAGGCGGTCAAGTGGGCCTACTTTCCTCCGCTCGGCAGACGCAGCCTTGGCGGCGGCGCTGCGTTCGAGCCGACAATGTGGGGCGGCGTTCCGGGAGGCTACCGCAACACCATCAATGACAATCTCGTGCTGATCCTCATGATCGAGACGCTCGAAGGACTCAAAAACGCCGATGAGATCGCGAAGGTGCCCGGCGTTACGGCGATCTTCGCGGCGAGTTCCGATCTCGGAAATTTTTCAGGCTACAAACAAGGTGACCCTGACTACGAGCGTGCAATCAACATCGTGCACGATGCGGCGTTGAAAGCGGGCAAGAAACTGTGCGGACCTTTCGCATGGAAAGACCGTCCCGACTTCACGTGCTTCCAGGCACAGAACGAGGTCGCGCAAATAACACGCGGCGTACGGGCCGAACTTGGCGATCTGCATAACACGCAGGGCAAAGTGGAAGTCGGGCCGTTTGCACCGAAGTGACACTCACGAAGAATCGCAAAGCGCTTGCTGCTTGTATAACGTTTCATGGTTTGAGGAGTAAGCTGGCCGCAATTGGCGCTTAGGCCAACGGTGAAGTCGAACTGACACGAGAGGACGCAATCATGTACACCCTTAACGCGCGGCTGCAACAATTCCTTCTGGCGGTCACAGCGATCGCATTGGTTACTCACATGACTGTCGTGCGCGCGGCTGACGACCGGGCTGCATTAGCCGGGCTGTCGGACGGCAAGATCGCTTTCGATATCAAGGAGGGTGAAGGTAAAGCGCTGCTTGCGAGGCTCGATAGCATCGATGAGACGCGGCAATCGCTGATAGAGCAGGGTGTGGCGCCGCATTTCATTCTCGCGTTCCGCGGACCGGCGACGCGCCTGGTGCAGACCGATCAGGAGAAGATCAAGCCTGAAGAACGCGAGATGGCGGCGAAGGTCGCGGCGAAGATCAAGGAGATGAGCGCTGCGCGAGGCGTCGATGCGCTGGAGCAATGCTCGCTCGCCGTGCGCCAGCAGGGTACGAACGGCGATAAAGTGCTGCCGCAAATCAAGCTCGTTGGAAACGGTTTCATTTCGCTGATGGCGTATCAGGCGAAAGGGTTTGCTTATATCGCGCCGTGAGGCTGTGATCGTCGTCGTGCGCAACGCATGCAGCAAGGCTGCGACGCAAGCGGGCGCGCATTCGACGGACGTGTGAATGCTTGAACTCCGCGAACTGATTGCTGCATCCGCAATCACAGCGTTCGCAGCGCCAGCCGCAATGGCGCAGGACAATTATCCGGATCGACCTATCCGCATCATCGTGCCGACGGCGCCTGGCGGTCCGAGCGATATCGGCGCACGCCTGATCGCGCAGGAACTCACGAAGCGATGGGGCCGACAAGTGGTGGTCGATACACGGCCGGGCGCAGGGTCAATCATCGGCACGGAGATCGTCGCGCGAGCGGCAGCCGACGGTTACACGCTGCTCCTGAGCCCGAGTACCCTTGCTATCAATCCGGCTACCTACAAGAACATGCCGTATGACGTGCGGCGCGATTTCGCCCCAATTACACAGACGCACTTCGTGCCCAACCTGATTCTGCTGCATCCGTCGGTGCCCGCCAAATCGGTGCGGGAATTTATAACGCTCGCCAAAGCCCGGCCCGGCGAATTGCTCTATGGCTCTTCCGGACACGGTACGAATCCGCATCTGGTGATGGAATTATTCGCGAGTATGGCGCAGATCCGTCTCATGCATATCCCGTACAAAGGTACTCTGCCCGGGTTGATAGAGACGCTGGCTGGTCGGGTCGCGATGATTGCGACGAGCAGCATGTCGCTGGTCGTTCCGCACGTACGAACAGGAAAATTGCGGGCGCTCGGAATCACGAGTGCTGCGCGTTCACCTGCGGTCCCAGACATTCCAACGATTGCGGAAGCGGGCGTGCCGGGCTACGAAGCGGTCCAATGGTCGGCGATGCTGGCGCCCGCCGGGACACCGCCTGAACTCATTGCGCGGCTGAACAAAGAGGTCACTGCGATTCTGCGCACGCCGGAAATCAGGGACCGGCTTGCCGGCGACAGTGCGGAAGTCGTTGCCGGTTCGCCCGAACAGTTAACGCAGTTCTTGAATGCAGAAATTGTGAAATGGGCGCGAGCGGTGAAAGCAGCGGGCATCACGCCGGAATAACGGCGCTCGTCGCCGACTCGTGGCGAGTCTAAAGAGCAGGCTTAGTCCACACGCTTGATGCGAGCAAGCGCGTACGAAGGCGCGGCCACTTCGGCAACATACGGGTGGCTCGCTTTTTTGTACACGCTGGTGATCTGCTTCACATAATTGCGTGTTTCGGCATATGGCGGAATGCCGCGATATCTTTCAACGGTCTCTTCGCCCGCATTGTATGCGGCAAGCACCAACCGCACTTCACCTTTGAAATAAGCCATCAGCCAGCGTAAGTAAGCGAGGCCGCCTTTCAGATTCTCGAGCGGGTTCTTCGCATTCTTAACCCCGAAGCGCTGGGCGGTCGCGGGAATCAATTGCATGAGACCCTGCGCGTTTTTCGGCGACACGGCGTTGGCATCAAAATTTGATTCAACCGCAATGAGCGCCAGTACTAGGTCCGGATCAACCGAATATTCCGGCGCCCAACGTTGGACGAGCAGCGCGATGTCTTTTCTCACCACTGGTGCCGACGGAGACTCGACAAGTGCGGGTACCGGCTGACTCAAGCATGCGGGCATCACCGTATCCGTTCGACGGCTCACATGTTGAATCAATTCTTGCGCGCGTTCGTTGCCTTGCTCAGCGGCTTTGCCGATCAGCACCGCAGCGATGCCTTCGTCGGCCTGCACTTCGCGTCCGATGGAATAGATAATGCCGAGCTTTAACAGCGCGACGCTGTCTCCGCGCGCAGCGGCTTGGCAATACATCTCGTTCGAGCGCGCGAAATCGCGCGGCATGTTTTCACCGCGCTCAAATTTCGAGGCAAGTGTGACCAGTGCCTGCACGTCGCCGCGTCGTGCAGCGCTTTGAAGCGCTTCAATATCCGCGGGCTGCTGCGCAATCGCGCCAATGCAATGCAGCGCTGTGCCAATAGCGAAGCAGCGCATGGCGTTTTCAAGGATGTGACGTTTCATGGACCGCGCATGATAACCGTATTGGCGCGCGTCAAGAAGCGGTATAAAAACAGTCAGTCCTACGTTCGGATGCTGCGCAGCCGCTGGCCTTGCAGTGCCGATCACCAGTAGCATCACGGTTACCTGTCGAGTTGAACCGTTGTCGCCCCTTGCCATGCAGAACTCAACTACCGATGTCGTTATCATCGGCGCCGGTGCTGCGGGTCTGGCGGCTGCGGAAGAGCTCGCACGCGGAAAAATCGCGGCTGTGGTGCTTGAGGCACGCGATCGCATCGGCGGACGATGCTACACGCGCGCGACTTCCGGTCTGTCCGTGCCCATCGAGCTCGGCGCTGAATTCATTCACGGACGTTCACCGTCCATATTCTCCGCACTCAAACGCCACAGCATCGCTGCGGTCGACACCGTCGGTCCGCATTGGTTTGAAACGAACGGTACGCTTCAAGTGCGCAACAGCCCGCTGCCGGAAATCAGGGCCGCCATGCGCAAGCCGCATACACTGCACGCCGGAGATATGTCGTTCGACAAGTTTCTGGACACGCACCTTAGCAGGGAATTGTCGGCAGATGCGCTTGCGTATGCGCGCACGATGGTCGAAGGGTATGACGGTGCGGATGCGAGCCGCATCAGCGCGTTGGAGGTTGTCGACGAATGGAGCGGCGGCGGCGCGGCGGACAGCGCATCGTTCCGTCCACTCGGCGGTTACGGCGCGCTCATGGCGTCGATGGCCACGGCGCTCAACGAGCGTCCGGTTCGCGTTCAGTTGGAAACCGTCGTGCGTGCGATACGATGGAAGCGCGGACGCGTGGAAGTCTCGGGCAATTGGCGCGGAAGACCATTCACGATCACGGGCTCGCGTGCAATCGTGACTTTGCCGTTGGGCGTGCTGCAATTGCCGGCTGCGTCGCCACACGCTGTGCAGTTTTCGCCGGCGCTCGCCGACAAACGCGCGGCGCTGAAAAAGATTTCATCGGGTTCCGCGGTCAAGGTCGTGCTCTGGTTTCGGCGTGCGTTCTGGGAACAACTGGAGCGTGGTCGATTTCGCGACGCGGCGTTTTTTCATTCGACCGGCGCCGCTTTTCGAACGTTCTGGACCGTGCTGCCCATACGAGCGCCCGTTCTGACTGTATGGGCCGGCGGACCGCGGGCGGATGCATTGTCCGCTCGCGGCGAGAAGCACATGATCAAGACATCGCTCGCGAGTTTGGAATCGCTGTTTGGACGTTCGGCGGAAGTCGCAAAACATCTCGCGGGTGCATGCGTCCATGATTGGCGCCGCGATCCTTATACCTGCGGTGCGTACAGTTACGTGACGACGGGCGGTCAGGGCGCTCGCGAGACACTGGCGAAGCCGTTGCGCGATACGCTTTTTTTTGCCGGCGAAGCTGCCGATCTAAGCGGTGAAGCGTCGACCGTCGGCGGTGCACTCCAGAGCGGCATTACAGCAGCACGTTTGGTAGCGAAGAATAATTTTTGAAAAACGTCCGCGGTCGTGAGTTGTGCGCTTTGCTTACTCGGCACTCGTAGGCGGGTTAGCGCATCGCACCCTGACCACCAATAACATCGACGGTAACCTGCGTTAACCGCTCTACCTGCGCCGCTGCATTGATATTGCCAAGCGTGGGAGGGGTCAGGTGCATCGTGCATGCCCCGCCGTTGAACGTGAGCGTTACCTCGCATGAGTCATGCGCGGTTGTAACCAATATAATGCGTAGGACAACGCCGCGATGCGCGCGCATGTGTGCAGTTATGCGCACGCTTAATACGAACGGAGCGCGCGAAACGGGTATGCTTTTGTCAAGTCGTGCTGATGGGTGCCGTAGGCGCAGCACGGTCATTCTAATAACTGACGAGGGAGCAATGAACCTGAAAGTACTGCGTAATTCCATAATGACTGTTGTCATCTGCGGATGCTTTGGCGCTAACGCGGCGTTGGCGGACAAGCCATCATGGGCCGGCGAAGGAAATGGAAAAGGCCAGGGCCACGGTAAACACGCCGAGCACCACGAGAAAGGAGATGATCGGCACGAGGTCAGGCAGGGAGAATATTTCGCGGACCGGCATCGCACCGTAGTACGTGACTACTATCATGGTCAATACAGCCGCGGCCACTGTCCGCCGGGATTAGCGAAGAAAAATAACGGCTGCATGCCGCCAGGTCAGGCGAAGAAGTGGGCGGTGGGAGCGCCGTTACCGCGGGACATTGTCTATTACGAGGTGCCGCAGCCGCTGGTCGTGAAGATCGGGCCGCCGCCGAGCGGATATCGCTATGTGCGCGTCGCTTCCGATATCCTGCTGATCGCGCTCGGGTCGCGCATGGTTATCGATGCCGTCCAGGATCTCGGACGGATATAGTGAAAGCTACACGCGGAAAAAAAACCGGGCGTCAGGCCCGGTTTTTTTGAGTATGAAAGCTCGTGTTACGTAGCAACGTTTTTTCTGCGTGCAGCAACGAAACCCAGAAGTCCGAGACCTGCCAGCATCGTCGCGTAGGTTTCGGGTTCCGGTACCGACGTTACCAAACTCGCGTCGACGGCACCGGTGTTTCCCGTGGTGCCACTGATAATATCGGCCGCAAAATATTGACCGACGGCATTTTGCTGGAGGCTGGCCAAGGTCAATCCCGTACCGGTAACGCTGAAACTAAGAACAGGATTGGTATCGGCGTTTCCGCCGCCGCCGCCGCCCCACACGACCCCGTACTGGAAGTTTCCGGTCCCATTCTCATGATAGGTACCTGAGGTTTGCGTTGGGCTGGTACCGCCTGGAATAGTAAACCCGGAGCTCAGGCCCGAATACGTGAGCGTAGGATTTCCTGCGAGGTTGAAGCCAAACGTCAGATCTAAACCGGTCTGAACGAATTTGTTGCCGTTGATTAGCGTAATGTTAAAGCCAAGTACATCGCCCGGGAGGTCGGTGACTACGATCGTGCCAAACGAAGGTTGTGGATTCGCGCCGCCACCGCATGTACCACTGCAGTGGTCGGAAGTTAAAAGGAATGTGAGAGACGAATTCTCAACTGAGATCGCGCTTGCCATCGATGAAGCGACTGCCAACGCAGTACCGACCGCAGCCGCTAAAGCTGATTTCTTAAAGTTCATATGAGACCCTTTCATAGTGATGTGGAAAGCACCGCGTCACTATCGCTGACTGCGGATAACCGGTAAGGCTACGGCGCGGATGATGATGTCCCTGATGCAGCGGGCCAATAGCTACTTCGCATCCATTTCTACAGTCGGCACAGCGTTTTGTGCACTATTAACGGATCCATGAGTTCTTTTTCTCTATGCGCTTAAAGGTCGAGGCGGGTTTTGATATTGATTGGTCGGTGTACGAAAAAAAACCGGGCGCGAAGCCCGGTTTTCATTTGCTGCTGGTAGAACGTTGCTGCTAGGACTTCTTACGACGTGATCCCACGAAACCCAGGAGGCCAAGTCCTGCGAGCATCATGGCGTAGGTTTCCGGCTCTGGAATCGCAGTCGGCGGAATGGCAGTGAGCCGCGCCGCCGCAATCGTCTCAGGACCGCCCTGCGCGTTGGCGAAGGTAGCACCCGTCGTGAAGACCTCAGTGCCAGCGTTGTTCGCGATTGTGGCGTTCAACTGCGTCACCTCCGCAGGACTCAGTGCGAACAAGAGTCCAGACCCACCAAGTCCGGCTGCAACCTGGTTCAACTGCAATCCGGCAGCGGCAGTATGCGTTTCGAGTAACGTTCCAGTCGAGCTGAACACGTTCAGCGAAATGGTGTTTGACATTGTGGCCTGCGTGCCCGTTAGCACGCTGTTTGCCGTGTTTACCGATGGCGGGTTTTCGGAACCCGGCTCAGCGAGGTTGACGATCAACCCAAGCTGGTTCGCATTGGTGATGCCCAGATCGCCGAACGTGAAGGTGCGCGACTGCGAATTGCCGCTTCCCGCGTCACCGAACACGCTGCCGTTGAAGTTAACGCCGCCGCTTTCGGTCGTATTGTTGCCTGCGCCCTGCAAGAACAGGGTGGTGAATTGCGCACCGACGCCTTGCCCTTGAAGCTGAACAGGCGTTTGTAGATCCAACGTCGCACTTGCCGGCGCAGCTGAGAATCCAGCTGCCGCCGCTACTCCTAATGCTAATAATCGCTTTTTAAGATACATACTTTAATCTCCAATTCTGTTGTCGATAACTCCTGCCTGCTCCGAACAGACGATAGGAGAGAGTTTGCTTCACCCGCGCGGGAAGTATCGTTAGCGCTTTCGGCGGCCACAATGACGCGTACGCCTTAAGGTAATGTCCGACGCAGCGCGCCGACGGTGAATTTTGAGTCGCGCCGACACCTAAAACAAAAAGTCTCTGACTGAAGCGGCGAAACGCTTTGGATACCGTGCACGGCGGAGGCCTTGGCGGAGCGCAAAACAACGCGCGCGCGATCTGATTGGTGCTCCGAACACCATCGGATTGCCTCCGAATCCCGTTTCAACCTGCGGCGTCGCACTGGGGCACCTTGTCCTACAGAGGTATCCGAGGTTTGCGTCTAGCGTGGACTCTACGTCGATCAGCATACTTGGCCGAGCTTTGATTGCCGTTACGCGGTGAGTATCGCTAGCGGCGTAACTATTAACTAACCAAGGAGAGCACCATGAGCATTATCTGGACGATTATTATTGGTTTCGTAGTCGGGCTGTTGGCCAAGATGCTCACGCCCGGCAAGGACCCTTCAGGATTTTTTATAACCGCGGCAATCGGTATCGCCGGCTCACTTCTTGCGACCTACGGCGGCCAGGCGTTAGGTCTCTATCACGCGGGTGAGCCTGCCGGCTTCCTCGGTTCTCTGGTGGGCGCGATTATTCTGCTTGTCATCTATCACATGATTGCACGCAAATCGACGACGTAGCGCAGACTGATTAAAGGACGCCACACATGGGCCTCATGGACATTCTTCAGCAGTATTCGACGCAGGCCGGCGCGCGAGATCAGAACGTCGCTTCGCAGCATTTCGATGAAGTGGCACGAAGTGCTCCGCCCGACGCTTTGCGCGGCGGTGTTGCCGAAGCGTTTCGCTCCAACCAGACACCGCCTTTCGGACAGATGGTTGCTCAATTGTTCGGCCAGTCGAATCCCCAGCAGAGAGCCGGCGTCTTAAATCAACTGCTCGGTTCCGTCGGTCCGGGCATGCTCACGGGGCTTGGCGGCGGCATGCTAGGCAAACTGCTCGGGCAGGGCAACACCGGCAACGTGCAGGTGACGCCTGACCAGGCTGCGCAAGTCACGCCGGAGCAAGTGGAGCAGGTCGCAACCCATGTCGAAAAACATGATCCGACTGTCGTGGATAAGATTGGCGGGTTCTATTCGGAGCACCCCGGGCTTGTTAAGACGCTGGGCAGCGCCGCCTTGTCGATCGCATTGGCTTCAATCGCGGGCCGCATGCGTTCTTAACACGCGTACATCAGTCGGCCGTGTATGCCAAGCACCGCGGCATGACATCAATGTGTAACTAATCGGGCGGCATGCGGAATATCCATCCGCGGCCGCCCGATGCTTGTACACCGGGGCGATTCGCATTGCCGCGCGTGCGAACGGTGCGCTAGCGCGCCGTCGCTCTATGTCAGGCGTGATCTGCCACTAGTGGTACTTGCTCCTCAGGCGTAATGTTCGCCAGTCATACTAAGGTGTGATCTTCGCTAGTGCTACTCCGGCGTGATCTTGGCATCGCGAATGACCTTACCCCACTGAGCAACTTCCGACTTTACGAATGCGCCGAATTCTTCGGGCGTAGTTGCGCTCGGTTCGGCGCCTTCAGTCGCTAGCCGTTCGCGCACGTCCGCCGAACGCGTGGCCATCGCTATTTCTTTGTTAAGACGCATGACAATGTCTCTCGGCGTCGCGGCCGGCGCAAACAGACCAAACCACGAGATGACGACATACCCCGGCACGCCGGCCTCCATTACCGTCGGCAATTCAGGCGCTGCAGTCGATCGCTGACGACCCGTGACGGCAAGCGCACGCAAGCGTCCTGGTTTGACTGCCGGCAACGCCGCTGTGAGATTCGCAAACATCAACTGCACTTGACCGCCGATCAGATCGGTTAACGCAGGCCCGCTTCCCTTGTACGGGACGTGGACGATGTTGACCTTCGCAAGCGTGCTGAACAGGGCGCCTGCGAGATGCGTTGCATTGCCGGTGCCTGCGGATGCGTAATTGAGCTGACCGGGCTTGGCGCGGGCGAGCGCAATGAGTTCCTCGATAGACTTTGCAGGCACCGCGGGGTTCACTACGACCACATAGCTTCCACTCGTTACCTGACTGATCGGTGCAAAATCGCGCGCCAGGTCGTAGGTGGGCTTTCGATAAAGGCTGGTGCTGATTGCGTGCGCCGGGGTTCCCATGAAGACGGTGTAACCATCCGGTGCTGCTTTTGCAGCGATCTCGGCGCCGAGGTTCCCGCCCGCGCCAGCGCGGTTGTCGACGATGACTTGTTGGCCGACCTGTTCAGAAAGTTTCTGCGCCACAGTGCGCGCGATGATATCCACTGCGCTGCCCGGCGACGATGCAGCGATCATACGAACGGGACGCACGGGGTACTGTTGCGCAACGGCACACCATGCGCTGGCTGAATACATAACGCTCAATGACGCCGCCGATATAAATATTTTCATTGTGTTCCCCGTTTGTTTTCGTAACACACGATACCATCATCATATCAACCCACGCAGGGTCCGCCCACGCGCGCCTCTATACTTGAAAACATGTCGTAACGCCGGGTTACAAAGTTTTACAACGACGGAATGATGCCGGCGATAAGATCACGGAACTGAATACAGGTCAGCGGTTCGAAAGATGTACGAAGTTCGCCTCTTACGGAGAGGGATCAAATGAAATTTTCAAAGCTCGCCGGTTGTGCGGCCGCATTACTCGTTTTCACTACCGCATCAGGAACGCTCCAGGCGCAGCCTCGCGAGGAGCTTCGATTACGCGAGTGGCATCGTGATATCCACCGCTACCATGACCGCGATTTTCACATCTGGCGAGGCGGGCACTGGTATCACGGCCGGTTTGCCGGTCGGTATGGCTGGTGGTGGATGGTCGATGGTCGCTACTACTATTATCCGCAACCCGTCTATCCATATCCCGATCCGTTGCTCGCGCCTGGCGATATTGCGCAGCTTCCGCCGCCGGCGCCAATCGCTTCCGGCCCGCCAGTCGGATCGGCTCCGCCCCCGCAGCCATCAAACAACACGTGGTACTACTGTGACGCCAGTCAAACGTACTACCCGTACGTTACCGAATGCCGTACTCCGTGGCGCCCTGTACCGGCGACTCCCGGACAGCGGTGATACGTCATTCACACACCAAGCCGAAGTTAGTACGGTTGCCGCGGATCGTCGAAGAATTCCTTCATCATAAATTCTTCGAGGCCCGCGTTATCGGCGGCACGAGCCGACAACGTAAGGCTGCGACCGAGGCGGTGCGATTCCCATAGAAAATCGCCGGGCTCGTAATCGCGGATGATTGAAATCATCTTGCGGACGACCGCAATTTTGATATTGCTGTTATTTCCCTTGCGCACCTCTATCAACTGCTTGGTGTTGCGGCGGATATCCTTGTTCCAGCCGAAGAAAAGGAACTCCGCATTGTCATCGTGAATGCGGCGAATCTCGAACACGCCGCCACCATGCGCCGGGTCATAACCAAATACGAGTTGTTTTTGTGATGCGAGATTGCCGGCAACGATGCGGTTGGTTCTCGCACTCTCGTCTTCGCCTTGAGGCGAGCTGGGCGCGCTGTCCGGCGAAGCCGCCGAAGCCCCACGCTCCCGCCGGCGTGCCTCGATGTATGACGCGAGATCGCCCACTGGCGGTGCCGGTTTCGGCGCCGGAGCAACAGTTGGCGCAGGCTGCACCGGTGCAGGCGCGGGAGGAGCGGGCGCCGGCGCCGGTTTGTTGAGGGCAATGACGGGCGGCGCACGCTCGATGCGCGGTGGTTTCGCCGGAGACGGCGGCTTCGCGGCCGCCGGCTGTCTCTCGATAACCGCTGGCGCCGATGGCACCCGTGGCGTGCTTGGGGGTGGAGCAAGCTGCACGGTGAGCGAGCCCGCAGATTGTCCGCGTTCCGGATCGTCGAGCGAGGGAAGACGCACATGCGGCAGCCATTTCCACATCACGGCAGCGTGGAACAGCAGTGAAAGGATAATGGCGAGCCAGAACGTCGGGATGGTGATGCCATCGCGGCGGTTCGAGCCGTCGTAGATCGATGCGCTCAAGGGCAAGTCACATGTCTTGACAAAAACTGCGCGCCAGGTAATCGGCGCGTCGACCGTCGGGCGTTCTGGAGTGGTCCCGTATCACGACGACCGTCGAAGGTGATAATTCGGATTCGATCTGACATTATCCTGCAGTTCGCGTTCCCGGGCTTTCCGACCGAGTTGTAACGGGCGCGCTAGAATGCACGATTACCTCATGGGAGCAACTAAAGATGCGACGCAACTCCACGCCTAGGACGCCAACTGAGTCCCTCTCTAAATATGCGGTGGCGGTACCGAATCATGAGTGATGACACCACCGCCGCACGATCAGATCTCGCACCAAGCGGCAAGCTCCGCGTGGGTATTAATTTCGCCAACAATCTTCTGACTGCGCGCGATCCTGTGACGCGCGCACCAAGCGGGATTGCGCTTGACCTTGCGCACGAACTGGGGCGCCGGCTCGGCGTGCCCGTTCAAATCGTGTCGTGCGAGTCGGCGGGCGAGCTCGCTGACTCCGCAGTCAAAGGTGCCTGGGAAGTCGGGTTTCTGGGCGCTGAGCCGCAGCGTGCCAATCAAATCGATTTTACCGCCGCGTATCTCGAGATCGAGGCATCGTATCTCGTGCCGGCGGAATCGCCCATACGCGCGATCGCAGACGTCGATCGGAAAGGCGTGCGAGTCGTGACGACAGCGAAAGCCGCCTATGACTTGTGGCTGCAGCGCAATCTCAAAAACGCAACCTTGCTGCACGCGTCAAGCGCCGATGATGTCTTCAAAATGTTCGTTGCAGAAAAACTCGAAGCGCTTGCAGGCCTCAAGCCGCGCCTTGTCATCGATCGCGATAATTTGCCGGGTTCTCGGATACTCGACGGCCGTTTCACCGCCGTTCAGCAGGCGGTTGGCACGCCGAAGGGACATGACGCTGGCGCCGCTTATCTGCGCCAATTTGTGGCGGACATAAAAAAATCAGGCCTTGTCGCACGCACCATCGAGAAGAACGGCATTCGCGGTGTAACTGCTGCCGCTTAATCAGATGAAAGCGGTGTTAACGGAGGGCGGTGCCGGCGCTCTCTGACTCCCTGCGGCTGTCACCTCGAGGCGTGTCAAGCCGCTTCATCCGCAACCGTAAGCACAGACCTACGCAGGAATAGGACTGCTTTGACAGACTGCCTCATGGGTCACCGCCATGATGTCGGCAGCACGTTTCGTGTCCGCAGCGACGTTTACTACTGCGGGCGCGCCCTATTCCGCGGGAGGTTATGAGCGCACCGATACAAATTGCAGGCGGCGAAAATCCACGCCGTACGCGCGCAAACAATGGGCGCCGTGTCACGCCTACCTTGTTCACTCCGGGTCGCAACTGTTACCGGAGCACCAAAGCAAATCGGGTTGCGCTTCTGGTTGACGGTGAACATTACTTCCGCGCATTCGCCCACGCGGCGCTACTCGCCCAGCATTCCATCGTCATCCTCGCGTGGGACTTCGATAGTCGCATGCGGCTGCACTGGGAGGACGAAAACTCAGGCGTCCCCGCCACGCTAGGCGCGTTCTTAAACTATCTCGTCGAGCGCCGGCCGGCACTCCACATCTATATTCTCAACTGGGATTATCCGATGGTGTTCGGCACGGATCGCGAGTTCCCGCCGTTGTATGGACTCGGGTGGTCGCCGCCTCGAAACGTGCATCTATGCTACGACAACACGCACGTCGTCGGCGGATCGCATCACCAGAAAATCGTCGTGATTGACGATGCGGTCGCATTTTCAGGCGGCCTTGATCTGACCAGCCGGCGTTGGGACTCGTGCGACCACAAAGCTGACAACCCGCGACGTGTGGCGAACGGCAATCCGTATCCGCCCTTTCACGATTTGATGGCAGCGGTAGACGGCGAAGCTGCGCGCGTGCTGGCTGAAATAGCGCGCGCACGATGGAGCCGTGCCACGGGCACGCGGATTCCGCCTGTTCGTAAGCAGAGTGACGGTTGGCCGCCGGAGCTCAAAGTGGAGATGACGGACGTTGCGGTTGCCGTGTCACGAACCGAGCCGCCGCAGCCGGGACGTCCGGGCGTCCATGAAGTCGAGCAGCTTTATCTCGACATGATCGCCGCGGCGCGGCGTTACATTTATATTGAAAACCAGTACTTCACTTCGAAAAAGCTGGGCGCGGCGCTCGCCGAGCGGCTTGCTGAAGAAGACGGCCCCGAGGTCATCATCGTACTGCGCTATCTGAGTCACGGATGGCTCGAAGAAAACACCATGCATGCCCTGCGGACGCGGCTGATTAAAAAACTGCGTGCTGTGGACCGCTGGAATCGCTGCCGCATCTTTTATCCGCACGTGCCCGGACTCAAGGAGGGCACATGTGTCGACATTCACTCGAAGGCGATGATCGTTGATGACGAGCTCTTGCGCATCGGGTCGGCGAATTTCTGCAATCGCTCGATGGGCATGGACAGTGAATGCGATCTCACTTTCGAGGCACGCGGCAATCCGCGAATTTCCGACGTCATCGCCAATTTCCGCGACCGGCTGCTCGGTGAACATCTTGATGTCCCCGCGCAGGACGTGCGGGCTGAGTTGGAACGAGCGGGTACGCTTGCCGGCGCTATTGCAGCGCTGCAGCGTGAAGGACGCACGCTGCAGGCCTTCGGCGAATTGCCTGAATGGCCGGACGTTGTCATCGAAGTCGCAGCCGTCGCCGACCCCGAGCGCCCCGCATCGATCGATGATCTCGTCAAAGAGTTTTCTCCCAACCTCGAAGCGGGAAAGGCGCGCCCGAAGTGGCAGATCATTCTGGGTGTCATGATCGCCGTGGCGGTGATGACCGCTGCGTGGAAGTACACACCGCTTGCTCAACTCGCCGATCCCGACGTCATTATCAAAGCTGCGCGCGAATTTGGCAGCAGGCCATGGGCGCCCATCGTTGTGATGCTCGCCTACACGCCGGCATGCGTCACGATGTTCCCCCGGCCTCTGATCACGCTGTTCGCGATCGTCGCCTTTGGCGCGTGGGCTGGTTTCGGTTATGCGCTTGCCGGAATTGTCATTGCGGCGCTTGCGACATATCTAGGCGGGCGGCTGGCGGGTCGTGCACGCGTACGCCGGCTGGCCGGCCCTAAGCTTAATCGAGTCAGCGAGATCTTGCGCAAACGCGGTCTGCTCGCGATGACTGCGGTGCGTCTGGTGCCGGTTGCGCCGTTCGCCGTGATCGGTCTGGTTGCGGGCGCAATTCGCGTAAGGGTGTGGCACGTCGCGCTCGGAACCGCGATCGGCAACGCGCCGGGAACGCTCGCAACCACAGTGTTCGGGGATCAGCTTCAAGCCGCGCTGCGCGATCCCTCCACCATCAATTACTGGTTGGTCGGCGCCGTCCTTCTGCTGTTCGCGGTTGCGATATTGCTCTTCAGGCGCTGGTTCTTCGGCCGATCGCATGAAAGTGAAGGATCGGCTCCGGCGCGCGCCTCGCATGCATAAACCAATCAAGCGCGAAGGCGACACCCGCGCTTCCCCGTGCCGCATTAAAGTCGCTACCTACAACATACACGTCGGCATCGGTCGCGACGGTCAGTTCAAGCCACAGCGCATCGCCAACGTCATTCGTGAATTGGACGCGGACATCGTCGCGCTGCAGGAAGTGCCGTTCACTACCGGCGGCTTTGACATGCTTGAGTATCTCGCCCGGACGTGTGGGCGCATTGCCGTTGCCGGACCGACAATCAAAACCGCGCATGAGCATTTCGGCAATGCAGTACTCACGCGCTTTTCCGTCAATGACGTTCAGCGCATTGATCTGAGCGTTCCACGGCGTGAACCGCGCGGCGCGATTACCGCGCTCCTCGATTGTCATGGTCTCGCCTTGCGCCTCATAGCGACGCATCTCGGCTTATGGCCTTCAGAGCGGCGTCTACAGATCCGTCAGTTATTGCGCGTCGTGCGCGATGCGGATCTTGCGCCGATCATCCTGCTCGGCGATCTTAACGAGTGGTTCGTGTGGGGCAGACCTGTGCGCTGGCTGCACAAGCAGTTCAAACATACGCCGTCGCCTGCGAGCTTTCCTGCGGGGCGGCCGATGCTCGCGTTGGACCGTATCTGGGTGAGGCCGCGGCAGGCACTGCGGCATCTCGAAGTGCACATGAGCACGCTTGCTCGCGTGGCCTCAGATCATTTGCCGGTGAGCGCGACGCTCGATTTCGATGCAGCGCGCATGAGTCACGCCTAGTCGAACGTCGGGCGCACTATGCGACGGTGATTCCCAACGTTGTGCGCCATACGCCATCGGCGTCAAGTTGCACCCCCGCGGCGTCTTGCTCTCCATTCCGCGCCAGATTTAGCTTTGCGGAGAACGATGCGTGCTCGGGATGAGTGACACGGTAGTCGAATCGCTCCGAACGCGTGGTTGCGGGCACGGCAGCCGTCTGCAACATAAAACGCCCGTCCGCATCGGTCACTGTTAAAACGTTCATTCGCGCATCCGCCGGCATCAAGCGGCTGACCGGTGAGTTGATAATTTCAACGGTCGCGCCGAAAAGTGGCTTCCCACTTTTATCCAACACGCGTCCCGATATAACCATCTTGCCGTCGGCATAGCCGGTGATGGCAGCGGGCGCGAGGAACGGCGCGGCAAGCAGCTGAGAGGGAGCCGCGGCGGTCGCGAGGGCTGCGATCATCAGACGACGGCGCCGCAATGACAAGGGTTCGTTCTTCACATTGGTCTCCTCGAGTTGGTGATCATGGCGGCCATGAGAACACCATCATACCCTCGGCATAAGCGTATGGGGAAGGTTTGCGATGGGTGCGCCGTTGCACTAAGATCGTGAAACTCATCCAGGAGTGTGACCGATATGAGCAGCTTATCTACGGCTGCCGGCATCGATATGTCGGACTGTCATAACAGCGATCGACGATGATTGTTCAACGAGCGAGGAGAATAAAATGAAGCTGCTTTACTTCAACGATTTCAGGTTGGGCGTCCTCAAAGGCGACAACGTTGTTGACGTGACGTCGGTCGTACAAAACATTCCACACACCGGCCCGGGTGATCTCATGAACGGCCTCATCGCGCGCTTCAGCGATTTTCGTGCGCCGCTTGAACGAGCCGCAAGCACGGGCGCGGGCGTTCCCGTCGCTCAGGTCAAGATACGTCCGCCGCTGCCGAAGCCGGTCAACATCGATTGCATGGCAGTCAACTATATGGAAGACGGCACGCGCAAAGCGCCCGCGCCCATCAACGCGTTTCACAAAACACCCGGCTGCATCATCGCTCATGGCGAGACCATGGTGCTGCCTGACATTCCAGCCACGATCTTCGAAGGCGAAGCGGAGCTTGCGCTGGTGATCGGCAAGCCGGCTAGCAATGTGCCCGCTGCAAAAGCGATGGACTACATATTCGGCTACACGAACTTTATCGACGGGTCGGCGCGGGGTGTGGTGCCGGCAAGCAATTCTTTCTACCAGATGAAATCGCGCGCGACGTTTGCGCCGATCGGACCGTACCTGGTCACTGCTGACGAGATTCGCGATCCGCTGAAGCTGCAAGTGAAGCTGTGGGTCAACGGCACGCTCAAGCAGAACTACAACACGAGTGACATGGCGCATAAGATTGCGCGCTGCATCGAGTGGATTACGTCCATACACGATCTTGAGCCGGGCGATATTCTCGCAACCGGCACCAATCATCGCGGCCTTTCCGCCTTTATGGATGGTGACACCATCGAGCTGGAGACCGAGGGACTAGGACGTTTGACGGTGAAGGTGAAAGACGATCTTAAACGTACCTGGCTGCGCGAAACACGGCTCGACCGCGAGATGAAAGGTCTTGAAGGTACGACGCCCCAGTTAACCGGCAAGTACGCCTGAGTCTAGATTGAGATGTACGGAAGAAGGGGCCTTTGCGGCCCCTTTTTGTCGCCTTGTATGCCGCCTGCATTGATGTTGACCGCGTACTTCCGACAACATTAGTGGAGTTGCCCCGACTGTCAGTAGAAGCGATACGTTGGACACTGCGCAGATGCGCATTTCACAGGAGAGCGCGATGCCCACAAAGACTGCGATTGAACGCGCAAAGAAAGACGCGCGTGAAGGGAAGTCGCCGACTACTCAGGCCGGCGAATTCGTGCGCGAGGTGATTGAGCATGTGCGTGAAGGCAAGCATGGTGTGCGATCAGCAAAGCAGGCGATCGCCATCGGGCTATCCGAAGCGCGCAGGGCGGGCGTCAAGCTGCCGCCGCGGCCAGGCAATAAGGCCGATGCCGCAGCCAACCGCGCGCGGAAGAAAAAACCGTCGGCGAAAAGGGCCCGCGCTACGTTGAAAGCGCTGCGGCGGGAGCCGCACTCAACCGTATCGCACGATGCACTCGCGCGCCAGGCGCATGCAAGCGCTGAAAAGCGCGGCCCGGCTAACCGGCGCCGCGCAGCCGCAAAGGCGCTGCGAACGAAGGGCAGTAAAGTGTTGCAGTCAGCGGGCAGGAAGGCGGCACAAACACGCGCGCGCCGTCAGCGCGCGCGGTAATCTGCATAAGCGGCAGCGCTCGATTAGCGCCGGTACCAGTACTCGCGGTTAGTCCCGAAGATTTTTTTCGGGATCGCGCCATACACCATCTGCACGGCATCGACCGCTTCGGCGATCGTGTAATTGACGGCGATACTTGCCAGTGAATAAGCATCCTGCGCAGAGAGTCCCCGCTCTTTCTGCAGAAATGCAATGGTTTCGAGCGCGGCTTCCTTCAGCGCTACGTCGAGATCGGTATCCATTCCCATGACGTAGTAGTTGTCGGCATCTTCCGCGCGCGGCCACTTCATCGCCCGGCCGGCGCCCTTATGAACGATGAATTGAAGCACCGGTGTCAGTGACGCTTCAATCGCGGTGCCGTTAATCTCGCCATCCGCCTGTACGGCGTGCGAGTCGCCCGTATAGAACAACGCACCTGCCTGGTGTACCGGCAGATAAAGCGAAGCACCGGTGGTCAGGCGATTGAAATCCATATTGCCGCCATAAATGCCCGGCGGACGCGTGTTAGCAAGCGGTGCCGGCGGCTGCACTGCCATGATTCCCATGAAGGGAACAAGCGGTACTTCGATACCGGGCGCAAACAGCGCAACGCGACGTTGCAAATCGAAGCGGATGATTTTCGGATAGGCGGCCGTGTGCACATCCGGCAGCACGCCGGTCCCTTTGGCGCTGTTGTTGACGCCATACGGTACGCGGAATTTGAAATCAACCATGCGCACCTCGAGCATATCGCCGGGCTCGGCCGTTTCGACGTAGATGGGGCCTGTGAGCACATGCGCACCCGAGTCCTTCGGATGATCCGCCTTGTGGTAAATATCGAGCGCGTCGGCGAGTACTTCATTCGCTGATACGCCGCCGGCCGCGAAGAATTTGAGCGGGTCCATGCCGTTATTGACGCCCTGGTGGGAGACGGTGTCGATGGACACCGTTTGTCCCGGACGGACGCGGGCGACAGGCTGCCGTCCGCCGGGCAGGTGTCCCCAGCTCACAGTTTGCGGAGTCGAGTTCACGTGCGTGTCAATGCTGTAAGGCATCTGCGTGCACGCGGAAGTCGCTGCTACGATCGTCAGAATCGGCAAGGAAATACGCAGTGGAATCACGGGCAGCTCCATGTTTGATGTTTCAAACGAGTATATCACCGGCCTCGATGCGTCTTGCACACGGCGATCGTGTTGACCGCAATAGTCCGATGTGTACGATGGTTCCGCGGTCGACGAGGTTATTCCGTGGACCGCATCGTGCGCACCGCGAACATAACAATCAAATAGTCCAGGCACGCATCGCTCATTCGTTTAAGATGGCGACGATTTTTACATCGGAGGAAACGGGCAATAATGAAAAAAGTAATGCTGTTTGCCGCTGCTGCCGTGTCTGCCTTATGCGTCGCGCAATCTGCCTCGTCGCAGAATTATCCAGTACGGCCCATACGCATTCTCATCGCACAAGCGCCGGGCAGCACGACGGATATCGTCAGCCGCATACTGGGCAATAAGCTTGGCGAGAGTCTCGGGCAGCCGATGGTCATCGACGCGAGGCCCGGGGCGGGCGGCACGCTCGGTACCGAGCTCGCCGCGCGTGCAGCCCCGGATGGCTACACACTTTTCATGGCGAATAACTCGACGCACGGATCCAATCCCGCTCTGTATCCCAAGCTTTCGTACGACGCGGTGAAGGATTTCGCCCCGATCATCTATGTCGCTGCCACGCCTTATGTGTTGTCCGTTCATCCGTCATTGCCCGTAACGACCGTCAAGCAGCTTATCGCGCTTGCAAAAGCGAAGCCGGGGCAACTGAATTACGCATCGGCAGGTAACGGCAGCACACATCATTTGTCGGGCGAGCTGCTGAAGACAATGGCTGGCATCGATATGGTTCACATTCCCTATAAAGGAACAACGCCGGCGCTATCGGCATTGCTGGCGGGCGAAGTCTCGGTGATGTTCGTTACAGTGACCGGTGTACAGCCGCATATCAAAAGCGGTAAAGTGCGCGCGCTTGCCGTCTCCACGCCGAAGCGCTCGGACATGTTGCCGGACGTGCCAACGGTAGCTGAAGCCGCGCTGCCGGGCTTCGAGATGCTGTCATGGTTCGGCTTGCTCGCTCCCGCGGGAACGCCGCCGGCCGTAGTGACGCGGATTAACGCGGATACTGCCAAAGTGCTTGCACTGCCGGACGTAAAGGCAGCGTTGTTGGCGCAAGGGCTCGAAGTCATATCGGGAACGCCCGAGCAGTTTGGTAATTACATAAAGACCGAGATCGCGAAGATCACGCGGCTCGCGAAAGCGACCGGCATCAAAGCGGAGTAGCACGTGGCGCGCCTTGCGGCAGATAACCCGCTCCAGACACGCGAGCGGAACGTTGATGATTACTCCGCTTTGATACCCGCTCGCCGAATTACCTTCGACCATTTCGCGGCTTCACTCGTGATGAAGCGACTCGCCTCTGTCTGCGAAGTGGGCCACGGCTCGGCACCCAATGCTATTAGCCGCTGCCTGACGTCAGGTAACTCGAGGATGCGGGTTATTTCCTGATTGAGCTTGTTTACGACCGCAGCAGGTGTGCCCGCAGGCGCGAGAAACGCATACCACCCCGTTACTTCGTAACCGGGCAGAGATTCTGCAACCGTCGGCACTTCCGGCGCGAAAGCGGCGCGCTTCACGCCGCTGACGGCGATCATTCTCACCCGGCCGGAGCGTGCCTGGGGCAGGCTTTCGAGCACGGTGCCAAACATCATCGACACCTGGCCGCCGACCACATCGGTCAACGCAGGGGCGCCGCCTTTATACGGGATGTGCGTGATGTCGATGCCGGCCATGCTTTTCAAAAGCTCGCCGGCCAGATGATTCGTATTTCCACTGCCGCTCGACGCAAAAGTGAGTTTCCCGGGCCGCGATTTCGCAACCGCAATAAGCTCATTGACGTTCTGCGCCGGTATTGCCGGATGCACGACCAGCAGAAACGGAAACGAAACCGCCATCGATATCGGTGCAAAGTCGCGCGTCGGGTGATAGTTCACTTTCGCGTAAAGACTCGGATTGATCGAATGCGCCGCGGCAACGATGAGCAGCGTATAGCCGTCCGCGGGCGATTTGGCCACGATCTCGGTGCCCAGCATGGTGCCTGCGCCCGGGCGGTTGTCGAGTATCACCGCCTGGCCCCAGGACTCAGTCATTTTTTGCGCGACGAGACGCGACACAACGTCGGTGCCGCCGCCGGGGGCGAACGGCGACACGAGGCGAATCGGCTTGTTCGGATAAGGCGCAGGCTGGGCATGCGCGACACCGGCATTTGCAAACAGCAGACACAATCCAGCGATGGAGCGCGCATTCGCGAAGGAAAAAGTCATCCGAACTTCCGCGTGAGTGGGCCGTGTGATGTTAGCATTGTGTCGCATTTCGCAGAGTGGGCTGCAGATCAATCAATAATGAATTCATCGAAGATCCCGCGCGCTCATCACAACGTGTATGTCGTGCTGCTCTCGCCGCTGGTTCTGAACGAAGCGAAATTCCGCCGCTGCAATCCCGATTACGATGTCACCAAACCGTGCGTGTATGTCGGCATGACCGGACTCGATCCGGACGCCCGCTTCGACAAGCATAAAGCCGGCATCCGGTCGAACCGTTTTGTACAGCAGTATGGCGAACGGCTGCTGCCTGCGCTGTATGAATGCTACAACCCGATGCCGTATGAGGCTGCGTGCGACATGGAAGTAGAACTCGCAATCAGTCTCCGAGAAAAGGGGTATGGTGTCTGGCAGGCGTGAGCCTCGGCACGCGAACGCTCAAACATGCGCATGAAAACGAATATCATCGGTGGCCGGCCACTGAATAGCGAAAACTCAAGGGGAGACCAAGTATGAAACGATTCAAGGTAATCGCACTGGCAGCTACGACATTCCTCGCGCTGAGTCTGGCGTTCGGGTTGCCACAACACAACGCGGCCGCACAAACGACTGCAGCGCCGCGGGCAGTCCCGAAGTTTGAAGTCGATCCGTCGTGGCCCAAGCTACCGGCGAAGTGGGTCTTCGGTCAGGTGTCGAGCGTCTCAGTGGACTCCGATGATCACGCGTGGATATTGCAGCGGCCCAAGACGATCAGAGACGATCAGAAAGGGATGGCGGCGCCACCGGTCCTCGAATTCGATGCGGCCGGAAACTTCGTGCAAGGCTGGGGTGGCCCGGGCGAAGGCTATGATTGGCCCGAAATCGAGCATGGCATCTATGTCGATCCCAAAGGCTTCGTGTGGATCGGCGGCAACGGCAAGTCCGACAATCACCTGGTCAAGTTCACGAAGGCAGGCAAGTTTGTCATGCAGATCGGCAAGAAAGGCGCGAGCAAGGGGAATACAGATACGCAGAA
>Ga0070664_100000144_pt1 | contig 48758 bp, 42 predicted proteins | sample KBSC73metaG_FD_65863 | JGI IMG/M metagenome (GOLD analysis project Ga0070664, IMG submission 65863) | Corn rhizosphere microbial communities from Kellogg Biological Station, Michigan, USA - KBS C7-3 metaG | ecosystem: Host-associated > Plants > Roots > Rhizosphere > Soil ... | reverse complement strand
CCCGATTCCTTTTCCTGCTTCAACGGAACGCATCGTATCGTCGCCTTTGTTTCTGTCTTGATCCGCTCCTCGCATGCGTCGGCGCTGCACCAGTGCGACCACAGAAAACCACCCGCATCAAGCATCTCGTTAAACTTTGCGTAATCGTCGACCCGATGACTGTTACGATCCCGAAACTCCACGGCACGGTCGAACATGGCTTTCTGAATGGTGTCCAGCAACTGCAACACGGTTTGCGCCAGGCTATCCTGCGACACAAAGCTCTTCTCGCTCGTATCGCGACGCGCAATCACGACCTGATTCTTTTCCACATCCTTGGGCCCCAGCTCGATGCGCAGCGGCACACCGCGCTTTTCCCAGTCATTGAACTTCCAGCCCGGGCTGTACTGATCGCGTTCATCCAACCTGTAGCCAATTCCCGCTGCCTTGAATTCCGCGGCGAGCCGATGCGCCACTTCCATAACGCGCGCCTTTTCCTCCGGCTTTCGTGCAATCGGAATAATCGCGGCCTGAATCGTAGCCAGCTTTGGCGGAATCACAATGCCATTGTCGTCGCCGTGCGCCATGATCAGAGCGCCGATCATTCGAGTGGAAAGTCCCCAGCTGGTTGCAAATACCGACTCGCGAGTCCCGTCCTTTGTCTGAAACGTCACATCGAACGCCTTCGCGAAATTCTGCCCAAGATGATGCGACGTGCCGGCCTGCAGCGCTTTGCCGTCTCCCATCATGGCCTCGATGGAATACGTGTGATCGGCCCCGGCGAACTTCTCCCGCTCGGTCTTGCGCCCTTCGATCACTGGCAATGCCATGAAGTCCTGCGCGAACGTTTTGTAGACGTTGAGCATGCGCAGCGTTTCCTCTTCGGCATCCTCATATGTCGCATGCGCGGTGTGGCCTTCCTGCCAGAGAAACTCCGTAGTGCGCAGAAAGAGCTTCGTGCGCAGTTCCCATCGCACGACGTTCGCCCACTGATTGATCAGCAGCGGCAGATCGCGATACGACTGAATCCAGTTCCGGTACGTATTCCAGATAATCGTTTCCGACGTCGGCCGGACAACGAGCGGCTCTTCAAGCTTTTCACCACCGGCATGCGTCACGACTGCGACTTCGGGAGCGAAACCCTCGACGTGTTTCGCCTCCTTCTGAAGGAAACTCTCCGGAATAAACATTGGGAAATAGGCGTTCTGGTGACCGGTCTCCTTGAACATCCCGTCCAGTGCCTGCTGCATTTTTTCCCAAATGGCATAACCATTCGGACGGATGATCATGCAACCTTTGACTGGCGCATGTTCGGCAAGTTCTGCTGCGGCGATAACATCGGAATACCAACGGGAATAGTCGTCTGCGCGCGTCGTGATTTTCACTTCTGCCATAGGGCAGTTAGGATAGCACACGGAAAATTGTGGCTGGTTTGGCTGGCGGAGATCGTGGAATTTGTCATCCGAGTGGAAAGGAATAGAAGTCTTCTTCCACAAATGACAAATTCCAGATTCCCCTCATTTACGGTTCCGCGGGAATCACAGGAACGTCAACATTCTCTTTCGCGGACTCGGCAATGTGGATGGGCTTGCCTTTGGATTCGAATTGCTTCATCACTTCAGGATCGAAGAAGGCATACGGATCAAGGGCTTCCCAGGCGAACAAGTGATAATCCCCCGGCGCGATGCTTCGGAGACTGAATAATCCGTTCGCATCCGACATCGACATCTTATATAGATCGATACGATCTCGCTGCCGATCTGGAATCAACGCCGCCAGGGCATTCGGTACAACGCGCTGACGTTCATCCACTATGGATCCATCGATCCGTCCCCCGCGAAAACTCAATAGCACTTCCAGAGTTCCGGAATCGGATGCTGAAAACTGCATCGCGCTGTTCAGCACGTCACTCTGGTTGAATCGCACCTGTTTCACGTAAACATCCGGAGGGAGTGGAGCGACGGACACCCGGTACTCGCCGGGAAGGACGTTGTCGATACGGAAAACGCCATCTGCGCTGGTTGCTTGCGACAGCGGAGCCGGTCCGGCAGTTGTCGCCAATACTCCATTTTCCGAGACCTTCAATTGAACTCGATATGGAGCCAGACTGTTTGCGGCCGGTAGTCCTCCGTTTGACGCGCCCTCCAATGCGAGTCGCCCGGGTATGGAGATACCTGCAGATAAATTAACGACAACGCCATCGATATCCGATGTGACATTCAGCGCAACCTGGCCCGAGACAACCGTAGTCAAGGACGATATCGTCCCCGCGTTTCCAGGCGTCACCGTGTTTGAGGCCGTCGGAAGCTGTGCTCGAATGATGTGCGGACCGGGAGTGACATCGCGCAATTCAAACGTCCCATCACGTCCATCGTAGACTTGCACGGTATTTAAATAACTCATAGCACCCGTCAGGGTCGGTGTAATCACAGTGATATTTGCGGAAGCTGGAGTCTGCCCGTTGCGGCTGTCGGTGAGGCGGCCGCGAATTCGGAAGGAAGGTTGCCGGTTCACAACGATATCGGCACCTCCAATATCTGCACCTGGTTTCACATCGATCGTCGCCGCCTGAGAAATGTCTGTTGAGCTGGGATAAAACGTCGGAGCAATGCCGTCTCCGGGAATCTCGTTCGGGCTGCTGATCAGAGCGCCGGCGGGCGAATTTGCATTACTACTCGCCATGACGAAATACCGGCCCGGCGTAATCCAGAACAACCGGTATTCCCCGCGATCGTCCGTGCGCGAGGAGCCGGCCGACTGAAAACTTCTCTGGCCACTCGCGTTGTATGTCGACTTGAGAACCTGTACCTGAATGCCTGCTGCCGGTTGTCCCCTGTTGTCGCGGATGCGGCCGCTGACGCTTCCTGCAGGCGTGAGCGGAATATCAAGATCCACAGTCTTCTCGGAATTCAGAATGACCGCTATTCCCGGCCCGCCGAAGGTTCGCTGTCCGTATTCCTGCCGGGCATACCCGATGGCAACAGCAGCCAGTGTATAGACGCCGGATGCCATGTCTCGAAAAGCAAATCGGCCCTGGCTATCCGAAAGAACGTAGGATGTTGTGCTGACTCGGGAACCTTCAACCTGAAGAGAAGAAAAAGTCGAATTGTAATCTTGCGCTGGGGTTCGTGGGGAAGGGAGTGCGGGTCCTGTTCTCGTCACGGTCACTCGAGCACCGGGAATTGGATCACCTGTACCCGCGCGCGTCACTGTACCCACAATGCTGCCCTTCGCAGCGGGCTGCTGCCGGAAAGGTGATGCAGAAATTGTCTGAAGCAGAATTGCAAGGCAAGCCACGACGGCGGCCAGTCTCATACGAGTTCCCTCTCGAGGAAAATAATCACACTTAAGGACACGCGAATACCACCAGTAGTTCCATGATTCTCAGTTTTCTTACTTGATACTCGGTTCCGGTTGGGATATCTCAAGCACTCTGGAGGAAACATGCGCGCCGCCCATGTTCGGAATTTCAGTCTTGCGATGCTGGCATTGGGAATCGCTACTCTGGTCAACATCGCGTTGCACGCACAGCAGCGTGGACCTGCTGCACCTGCTCGCCCAGTTCCGGGTTTTCGCGTCGGACCTGCCATCTATCAGCAGAACTGCGGAACCTGCCACGGAACGAACGCAAAGCAGATTGACGGCAAAACCGCAGCTCCCATCAGCGCATTGCAGGAACTCACACCCGAACACGTCTATGAAGTGCTCACGACAGGAACCATGCAGACGCAGGCGGCCGCCCTTTCCGATCTGCAGAAGCGGCAGATTGGCGAATTCCTCGCGGCACGGCCCATGGGAAGCGCGGACTCGGGCGATATCCAGAAGATGACCAACGTGTGTTCTTCGAATCCGGCAATGGCGGATCCTTCCGCCGGACCGTCCTGGAATGGCTGGGGCGGAGGCATTCAGAATGCACGATTCCAAACCGCCGCTGATGCAGGGCTGACCGCCGCACAGGTTCCGGCTTTGAAATTGAAGTGGGCCTTCGGGCTTCCGAACGCCAGCGAAATGCATTCCCAACCGACCGTTGCTTCCGGCCGGGTTTTCTTCGGGAGCGATGCGGGATACATCTACTCGCTGGATGCGACAACGGGTTGTGTCTACTGGTCGTTTCACGCCGAATCCGGCACTCGCACCGCGCCGATGGTGGCTCCCATCAAAGGTCAGGGAAACACGCGCTTCGCCGTTTACTTTGTCGACCTCCTCACGCGAGTTTATGCGCTCGATGCACAAACGGGAAAGTTGCTGTGGAAGGTGAAGGCGGGCGATCACCCGCGCGCGAAAAGTACGGGATCGGCAACGGTCTATGACGGACGCATCTACGTGCCGATGTCTTCCATGGAAACGACAACAGGCGCCGTCAACACGTACGAGTGCTGCACCTTTCGAGGGCACGTCGTCGCACTGGATGCGAATACCGGCGAGAAACTCTGGCGCACGTTTGTGATTGCTGAGGAACCTTCGCCGCGAGGCAAGAATGCTCAGGGCGTCACATTGTACGGTCCGGCCGGCGGATCCGTGTGGAATGCGCCGACCATCGACCCGAAGCGGCGGCGCGTCTATGTGGGTACCGGAAATGGCTACACGTTTCCTGCTGCGGCGGGAACCGACTCGGTGATCGCATTCGACATGGACAGCGGAAAAATCGTCTGGCAGCACCAGGAAGTGAAAGGCGATGCGTTCATCAACAACTGCCGTGCAACGGGCACTGCAGGCGACAACTGTCCGGAGACTCTCGGACCCGACTACGATTTTGGCGGATCCGCACTGATTCTTCATACGCTTCCCGACGGCCGCGATATTCTCGTTGCGGGAACGAAAGGTGGATTGTCCATCGCATTCGATCTCGACAAGAATGGCGCCGTTGTTTGGAAGACCACGTTGTTCGAACGTCCGCCAGGAGCCGCAGGACTGATTGTTTTCGGAGGCACATCGGATGGGACCGCAGTCTACTATCCCCTCAATCAAGCCGGCGCAATGGTCGCGGCCGTGAATCTTGCAGATGGGTCCAGAAAGTGGACATCTATGGCAATCTCAGGGGAGCGTGGCGGAATCGCTGCCGCAACGACCGGGATTCCTGGAGTGGTCTTTGCCGGTGCTCAAGGGGGAATGCTTCGCGCACTCTCCAGCACGGATGGTCACGTGTTATGGGAATTCAATACGGCCGTTGAGTTTCAAACGAAGAATGGGATCGCGGCGCGAGGCGGATCGCTCGGACAACCCGGCGCAACCGTCGCCGGTGGAATGGTGTTTATGGGTTCCGGTTTTGTGGGTGGTGGCAACGGCACGCCCGGCAATGTCATGCTCGCCTTCGGTCCGGAATAGTGTGCTGCAGGCGCGGTCTATGAAAGTGTGAATGAATTGGAGCACAACTCCCCTCCTGGAACAGGAGGGGTGGCGCGCAGCGACGGGGTGGTAGATGGATCGAACAACTTCCCCCTCATTCGTTCATTGGAATCAAGGAAAACCAATTTGACCTTTCTACCACCCCGGCCTTCGGCCACCCCTCCTGTTCCGGGAGGGGAATTGCCCTTCTCCTCCAAATTCATTCAAAGCGTCTATGACCGCGTCTTCCAGCAACGCCTTAATTGCCCGTTTCCGAGACATGGCGCTGGTAAAGAAATGACACGCCTAATAGAACCACGCCCAATACAATCGATGAAATGATGCGGTAGCCGCCGCTGAGAAACGAGAGGTCGTAAAGAAATACCTTTCCGACTGCCATACCAAACAGAACCAATCCCTGCCACCGCAGCCCCTCGGCATTGCGGCGCACTCCACCGATCAGCAACCCGCTCGCGTAAACCGTCCACAACAGAGACAGCGCCATCTGCCGGCCGAGAAAATCATTGGAGTACGAAAAGTACTGACGGACCTCCAGCGATAATGCCCAGAGAGCCATAACATTGACAGCAACACTGAGGATCTTGAAGAGATCGACTTCGTTTTTCGTGATGGGATCCGGATGCTTCCGCCAGAAATAAACCGCTGCACCCATCGATACAATGGCCACCGCGAACGTCGCAAACCTCAGATTCGCCAGAAACGCATTCGCTTCAGGCATGAAAAAGCAAAAGCGAAAAATCACACCGGAAAACAACGCAAAACCGGAAGCCCGAAGAAACCACCATCGGGCTCGAAAGCCGCTCCAGACAAGCACCGCAGCTTCAATCGACCAGGCCATCGAAATCCATACACCTTCCAGGCGAATCGGAATTGACAGTGAAACAAACGTCAGCGCCAGTCCGGCAAAAAGTATTCGGACCGTCTTCGACTCCGGGGAGAGACGCGGTATTGATTTGTAAACTGCCAGATGAAGCGCGGAAAGACCGATTACAGCTGCGGTCAGCGTCGATCGGTATTCGGGCCACAACATGAGGTGGAGAGCGAACAGGTAGTTGCCCGCATTAAAGAGCATCTGGACAACCTGCACTTCGTACATCCGCCCGTGCGCGCATGCGCGAACGGCAGGCAATGCCGTGAATACGCCGAAGAACGCGGTCGCAAAAAGCATCGTGGCGGACAATGATTCGGAAGCATTGAAGAAGCGACCGTACCAGCCCCAGAAATAAATCAGGGAAAAAAGAAACGCTACGGGTTCAACGAAACGCCAGTTGTGCCGCCAGGCCAGCCACAGAAGGCTTGCATCCAGGACCAGTGTGTAACTGAACAGAACAGCTTCCGCATTCTGTCCCGTACTTACGAGCATCGGCGTGAGGAATCCGCCGATCAACGCCATCAACGCAACGGGCTGTGAGTTCAGTCCTTCGGCAATCCATAGGATCGCAGCGGTCACAGCGATCATTGCCGCGAATGCTTGTCCCGATGAAAATAATTTGTAGAAATCCCAACCCGCATAGAGCGAGAGATACATCACTCCCCCGCCCAGCGCCGTGATGCCTTCGCCGAAATACCGATAGCCCCTCCTCCTCAGCCATTGACTGACGATCATCAGGCTGACACCCGAAACAAGACCGAGCGTCACCCTCCCTGCAGGTCCAATCCATTCGTTGTCAAAGGTGTACTTCAAGCCAAACGCAGTCGCGATCAAAACCAATAGAAGACCCACGCGGTTCAGCCATCGCCCGGCGATGATAGATTCCAGATCCCACTCCGGCTCCGTCACCTTCGTGGCGACGGGTTTCGGTTGCGGAGCCATTGGAATTGGAGTCTTGTCTGGCGTCGAAGTCCTGTTCAGCAACGGAGGAGCGGGAATATCGGTACTCGCAGGTTTGTTGTGCGCAAGGTTCGCCAGCTGACCTTCGACCATCGACAACTTCTGCTCCAGGGCGTCAATGCGTTCAATCAGCCTTGGAATTTCATAATTGTCATCCATATTTTCAGTACCGGCCTTCCTCTGCGGCTGGGAATCGAATTACCTGCGCACTGTAGACAAAGCGGAAGCAGAACACAATGCGGTCGCCCGGAACGGCTATAATCTCGGACAGAGAAAGGCGCATGGCGAAAATCATTAAGGAACGGCCGTTCACGACAATTTCAGGTGTACCGGTTGACCCGCTTTACATGGGACCGGTTCAGGATCCGGGAATGCCGGGAGAGCCCCCCTACACGCGTGGTATTTATCCCACCATGTATCGCGGACGTCTGTGGACCATGCGGCAATTCAGCGGATTCGGCTCCGCCGAAGACACAAACAAGCGATATCGCTATTTGCTTGAGCAGGGGCAGACGGGCCTTTCTGTTGCGTTTCACCTGCCGACACTCATGGGGTATGACTCCGACCATCCGATGTCGGAAGGCGAAGTCGGAAAATGCGGTGTCGCCATTGATTCGCTCGCCGACATGGAAACGCTCTTTGATGGTCTTCCCCTCGACAAGATCAGCACGTCGATGACAACGAACGCTCCCGCTGTGATTCTCTGGTCCATGTATCTTGCGGTGGCCGACAAACAAAAAGTTCCATGGACAGCACTGCGCGGCACCATTCAGAACGACATCCTGAAGGAATACATTGCGGAGAAGACCTACATCTTTCCTCCGCGTCCATCCATGAAGCTTGTTGTCGATACGTTCGAATTCGGAACAAAGCACGTTCCGCAATGGAACACAATCTCCGTAAGCGGTTACCACATTCGCGAGGCGGGATCGACGGCACTTCAGGAACTTGCCTTTACGCTCTATGACGGCATTGAATACGTCGAATGGGCTCGGCGTGCCGGCCTGGATGTCGATGATTTTGCGCCCCGCCTGTCGTTCTTTTTCAACGCGCATAGCGATTTTTTCGAAGAACTCGCAAAATACCGGGCGGCGCGCAAGGTGTGGCACAAGGTGATGACCGAGCGGTTTCACTCGACGAACCCTCGATCGTCCATGCTCCGATTTCACACGCAAACCGCGGGTTGTGCCTTGACCGCCCAGCAACCCAACAACAACATCGTCAGGGTTGCGCTTCAGGCGATGTCGGCCGTGCTCGGTGGAACGCAATCTCTGCATACGAACTCTCTGGATGAAACGCTTGCCCTGCCGACCGAACACGCCGCACGCATTGCGCTGCGGACGCAGCAGATCATTGCGCACGAAACCGGAGTAACGCGAACTGTCGACCCGTTTGGCGGATCCTACTTTTTGGAAACTCTGACGAACAACATCGAGAAGGGATGCTGGGAATACTTCGACAAACTCGATGCGATGGGCGGTATGGTTTCCGCCATTGAGCAGGGATACCCGCAGCGTGAAATTCAAAATGCATCATACGAATACCAGATGGCGGTGGAGCGCAAAGAGAAGATTATCGTCGGGGTGAATGACTTCATCAGCGAGGAACCTCCTATACACGTTCTCCTCATCGATGAATCGGTGGGCGAGCGGCAGATTGCAAAGTTGAAAAATCTGCGCTCAACACGCGATAACGGACGCGTCAAACAAACGCTCGACACCCTCCGCCAGGCTGCGCAATCCGGCGACGTCAACATGATGCCAGCTGTGCTGGATTGCGTACGCTGTTACACAACGCTTGGCGAAATCTGTGACACACTACGCGCGGTCTACGGCGCATACGAGGAACCGGTAATCTGATGGCTGAGAGAATTCGAGTGCTCGTTGCAAAACCTGGCCTTGACGGCCATGACCGCGGTGCGAAAATCATTGCACGCGCCTTCCGAGATGCCGGGTTTGAAGTGATTTATACGGGCCTTCGGCAGACGCCCGAACAAGTTGTGAATGCGTCGCTACAGGAGGATGTCGATGTGATTGGTCTTTCGGTACTCTCCGGCGCCCATATGACTCTTGTTCCCCGGATCCTTGAACTGATGAAAAAAGAAAAGCTCAATGACGTTCTCGTCGTCATTGGAGGAATCATTCCGGATCCGGACATTCCCAAACTGAAGGAACTGGGCGTCAGCGAAGTATTTCAACCGGGTGCGTCCACTGAAGACATCATTGCCTACATTCGAGGACACGTTCGTTCCAATGCTTAAGACGGAAATAGATAATTCCATCGCGCGAGTTACTCTTGACCGTCCGGAAATCCACAACGCGCTCAACGAAGAATTGATCGGACGCCTGACAGAGACGTTCAAGGATCTCGGTACCCGCCCGGAAGTACGAGCCATCGTCCTTCAGGCTAACGGAAAATCGTTTAGCGCCGGTGCGGATCTGAACTGGACGAAACGCGTCGCACGGTTTACCCCGGAACAGAATCGACACGACGCCCAGACTGCGATAGAAATGTTTTTGACCATCGTCCGCTGTCCCAAACCGGTCATCGCCCGAGTCCATGGTGCGGCGCTGGGGGGAGGGTCCGGCCTCGTGGCGACAAGCGATATCAGCGTCGCAACTGAAAACGCACAATTCGGTTTCACCGAGGTGAAGCTGGGTATTGTCCCTGCATTGATCAGCCCATTCGTTGTCGCTCGAATAGGCGCTGCGAATGCGCGCGAATATTTTCTGACCGGTGAGAAGTTCTCGGCTGCAACGGCTCATTCGATCGGCCTCGTCAATCACGTCGTGCAAAGTGAAGCGGACATGGACGCCCTGATCGAAACGAAGCTTGCCCACATCCTCGGAGCGTCTGCGGCGGCGATAGCCGCAACGAAGGAATTGATCCTGACGGTTGCGGGCCACCCTGTTGAATCCATGTCCAGCACGACCGCGGAAGCCAGCGTCCGTTCCCGTGCAAGCGCCGATGCTCAGGCCGGAGTCTCCGCATTCCTCTCACATGGCAAGCCGCCGTGGGTAAAGTCCTGACGTCCGCGAAACCGGCAATGCATACCAGCGAGACACGATTCCGGGCCCGATACTCCGAAACAGATAAGATGGGAGTTATCTACTACGCGAACTATCTGGTTTGGATGGAAATGGGACGAACGGATTACTGCAAAAGCGTGGGATTCGATTATCGCGACATGGAACTGGACGGTGCGAATATGGCGGTCGCTGAAGCAACCTGTCGATACATTACTCCGGCTCGCTATGACGACGCGATACTGGTCCAAACGCAAGTCGAGCGCCTGAACCGGCGCCTGATCACATTCACGTACACCATCTTGAATGAACAAACCAGCACAGTGCTGGCCGAAGGTCGAACCGTTCACATCGCGGTGGGACATGACGGGAAGTCGCGATCCATTCCTTCACGGTATATCGAACTCATGAAGACCGCCGTGGAATGAACGATAAGTTCCGGCCCGCCATCTTACAAACCAGCTTGAATTTTTCGTGTCCAGTCTCCGCTGGAGGCCACGTGTTACCTTCCATGGTGTCGGAAAGGCGACTTGCCGATATAATTCTGTACCAATGAAAGAAAGAACATCGAATCTCCGGGTAGAGAAGGCATCAAAGTCCAGAGGGCTTCCCCTCCTGAAGCGCTGGGCTCACACGACAACGTTCAAGATACTCCTTCTTCTATTTGTTGCCGGATTCATCGGCATCATGGGATTCGTGATTTACCACTATGAACAGGATTCCCGAACCATCGACCGGTTTCTTGGCGGCGCCGTGTTCCAGCAGACTGCCCGCGTTTATGCGCGTCCTTATCACCTCTATCCAGGGCAAAAGCTGAAACCGGAGTCTGTAGTTGCGCGACTCCAGCGAGCCGGCTACGAACCGTCCGGAGCGAAGTCCGCGGAAAACGGCTTCTATCAGATGGCGACCAACAAGATCACCCTTGAACCTTCAGTGGGGGATCCGGTCAAGCTGGAATTCGACAAAGGCACTCTGACTCGCATCGTCAAATCCAAAGGCGGCGAAGTGGCTGAGGCGTGGCTGCCGCCGGAGCTGGTCACAAACCTTTATAACCAAAGCCGGGAGAAACGGCGGATTGTCGAGTTCAGCGAGCTTCCCCCCGTTCTCGTGAATGCGCTGATTGCCCAGGAAGACCGGAGATTCTATCGTCATTTTGGTATCGATCCCATTCGCCTTGCGGGCGCCGTCGTTGCCAGCGTTCGCGATTCGCACCGCATCGGAGGCACGAGCACGCTTACCCAGCAACTGTGCAAGAATTTCTTTCTCACGGTGGATCGCAGTATGTCTCGCAAGATCCACGAGATGTTCATGGCCATTCTTCTTGAGCGGCGCACCACCAAGGAGCAGATATTGACGATGTACGCGAATGACATCAATCTGGGCCAGCGGGGTTCGTTCAATATCCGTGGATTCAGCGAAGGCGCCGCAACATTTTTCGGAAAAGATCTGACGGCTCTGACCCTGCCGGAAGCAGCAACCCTGGTCGGGATCATACCTGCGCCGAATGGAGCATATTCGCCAACAAAACACCCGGAGGAAGTAAAGAAGCGACGCAACCTTGTAATCACCGCGATGGCGGATATGGGAAAGATTTCGAAGGACGAAGCGGCCAAAGCCAAAGCGACTCCGTTGAACCTGATTCCCGCCAAGATCGATTCGAACGAAGCGCCCTACCTGGTGGACTATATCCGTGAGGGGTTGCTTCGCGATTTTTCAGATGATGCCCTGATTAACGACAGTCTCAGCGTTTATACAACAATCGATCCTGAGCTCCAGAGCGCTGCAGTCGAAGCGGTCAGCAAAGGACTCAAGGCTGTAGAGGACCTGCTTGCTCCGCGATATAAGGGGAAGAAGGACGCCGATAATCGGCCGCATCCCCAGGCTGCGATGATCGCAATGGAGCGCAGAACCGGTGGTATCGTCGCGCTGGTTGGCGGGAGCGACTATGGCGCCAGCCAATACAATCGAATCACGCAGGCGTTTCGACAGCCCGGCTCCATTTTCAAGCCGCTGGTTTATGCCGCGGCAATCGAAGCTTCACAGGAAGAGGTCGGGAAAACAAAACCGGCGCCGCCAGTGGACGCAGGAGATCGGGGATCGCCCGAACAAGGTGTCGACGGGTTTGGAACTCCAGAGCATGTACAGGCACCGCCTGCCAACGAAGGACCGCAGAAGTTTACTCCCGTCACCATGTTGCCCAACCATCCCGTTACGTTCACGTATGACGGCACGCAAACCTACGAACCAGGAAACTTCCACGACGAGTACGAAAAATACGGGGATCCGGTTTCCGTCCGCGTGGCATTGGAACATTCACTGAATGTGCCCACCGTTGAAGTTGCCGAGATGATCGGATACGACAAGGTTGCGGCTCTTGCAAAGCGAGCCGGAATGAATGGAAAGATAAAGCCATATCCGTCCATTGCTCTTGGTGCTTTCGAAGTCACGCCCATCGAAATCGCTCGTGCCTGGACGATATTTGCGAACGAGGGAAAACGGCTGGAGCCCCATGCGTTGCTCCGTGTTGTCGACGCCGATGGAACAGAGAGCAAGGCCTACAAGTATGAAGAAACTCCTGTCCTGTCGCCGCAGGTTGCCTACCTGATGACGAACCTCCTTGAAGGCGTGATTGCGGAAGGTACCGCGGCCAGCGTCCGGTCACGAGGGTTTGAGCTTCCCGCCGCCGGTAAAACAGGAACGTCACGTGACGGCTGGTTCGCTGGTTATACGAAGGATTTTCTGGTGATCACGTGGGTGGGGTTCGACAACAACGACGATTTAAACCTCGAGGGCGCCAAGTCCGCGTTGCCCATCTGGACAGACTTTATGATCAAGGCAGCTCAGTTGTACCCACCTCTCAACATTGAAGAGATGGAATTCAGAGCTCCCGAAGGTATTGAATTCGTCAAGATCGATTCGATGAGCCATCTCCCGGCAACTTCCGCCTGCCCGGATACTTTTACTGAAGCATTTGTCGCAGGCACGGTACCCACAATGATGTGTCCGCTTCATGGTAATCCGCTCACACGAACGGTGCGCGGATTGGGTGAAGCCATCGGCGGCTTCTTCGGGAGATTGTTCAGTTCAAAACCAGATACTCCCGCATCGCCTTCCACTTCTTCTCGCTGACTCCGGGTACTGCGAGCAATTCTTCGATTCGCTTGAATCCACCCTTTTTGTCGCGGAACTCCACGATGCGCTTCGCCAAGGCAGGACCAATTCCGGGCAGGCGCTCCAGCTGCCCCACAGTCGCCGTATTCAGATGAAGGACCAGAACCAGCACGGCAATCGATCTCATGATCTCAGTCCAAACCTTTTCTTGACGAACTCGATGGCAGCTTCGCGAGTGGTGATTCGGCCCTCCAGCTGCTCGTCTTCGACAGCGGAGAGGATTTCTTTGTATACCGGGCCTGTAGGGATTTCGATCGCGATCAGATCTTCACCGGTAATCAGGGGCTTTGGCCAGATATCACGCGGAGTCCAGCCGCGAAAAGTTTCGAGGGCAAAATCGTAATTTTCCAGATTGGCCTGGGACACCGTCCTGCAAATCCGCTCGATTTCCAAGTGATCTTCAAAACGAGGCAGACGGAAGAACTTCTTCAATGCGGATATGCTCATATCGCGTACCGTGTTGAACTGTGGAATTCGGGCAACGAGGCACACCGTGTGGTTGATTTCCAGTCTTGAGAATTTCAACCGCTCCATCATTCTCAGAACGTCGGATACCTGCAATTCGTGCAGAAGCACGGCCATGGCCAGATCTGATGGAACTCCGCGCTCCAGTATTCCCAGGCACTGCGCCAAATGATCGTTCCACTGCACTTCGGGAAGGATTTCAAGAAGCAAGCCGGAATCGTGAAGCATCTGGAATCCCGTTCGCGCCTGACCTTCGGTAAGGATCCGAACAATCTCGCCCTGAATTCGCTCGATGCTCACCTGATGGATTTGCGGCGCCATGACACACACCGCCTTCCAGGTTTCGGACTCAATGGTATAGCCCAGTCGCGCGCCGAATCGAATGGCACGAAGTATTCGAAGCTTGTCTTCATCGAATCGCCGCGCAGGTTCACCGATGGCTCGAACGATCTTTCCCTCAATATCCTTCTGACCGGACACATAATCCAGAATGGTTTTCCCAATTGGATCAAACAGCAGACCGTTAATCGTGAAGTCGCGTCGCATCACGTCTGTCCTGGCGTCGGTGAATACAACACCGGTCGGTCGGCGGCCGTCGACATAAGCTTCGTCCGAACGAAATGTGGCGACTTCGTAGGGATGCCCATGATGAATCACGAGCACGACTCCAAACTGCGCGCCGATTGCTTCAGTTCGTGGAAACATCGTCATGATCTCTTCCGGCCGGGCGCTGGTCGCGATATCGTAATCGGCGGGTTCGATCCCCATTACCATGTCCCGAACGCATCCTCCCACCAGATACGCCTCATATTGCCTGTCGCGGAGTTCTTGAATGATCTCGATGGCCGAGTCCGGCTTCATGTTGCTTATGATACCTTTTCCCCGGAGGTTTTATGTCGTTCAGGGGAGTGGACTTTTACAGGATGGATGACCTGCTCGCAGAAGAGGAGATTCTCGTCCGGGACACGGTGCGCCGTTTTGTTGATGAACAGATTGTTCCCGTCATCGACAAGCACTTCGACGAATCCACATTCCCTTCACAGTTGATCCCCCAAATGGCGTCGATGGGCCTTCTTGGTGGAAACCTCCCTGAAGAATACGGCTGCGCCAACATGAACAATGTCGCGTATGGGCTCGTGATGCAGGAACTCGAACGCGGCGACAGCGGTATTCGTAGTTTTGTCAGCGTGCAAGGTGCGCTCGTCATGTTTCCCATCCATGCATTTGGATCTGATTCGCAGAAGAAGAAATGGCTGCCGCTGCTGGCCAGAGGCGAAAAGATCGGATGCTTTGGACTGACCGAACCGGACCATGGCTCCGATCCCGGCTCAATGGAAACCCGCGCACAACGAAAAGGAAACCGGTTCGTAATTAACGGAACGAAACGCTGGATCACAAATGGAAGCATCGCGGATATTGCCATTGTCTGGGCGAAGCTGGACGGAGAAATTCGGGGATTCATCGTGGAAACCGGAACTCCTGGATTTCAGGCGCCCGAAATCAAGAACAAGCTGTCGCTGCGCGCTTCGGTAACATCGGATCTGAATCTGGATGATGTCGAGGTGCCAGAAGAGAACCTGCTGCCAGAAACCGGCGGAATCCGATCACCTCTGATGTGTTTGAACCAGGCCCGATATGGCATTGCATGGGGAGCGCTGGGGGCTGCCATGGCGTGTTATGAATGGGCCGTCGATTATACGAAACAACGTACGCAGTTCGGAAAGCCCGTCGCAGCGTTTCAGCTGGTCCAGGAAAAACTGGCATACATGCTCACGGAAATAACGAAGGGGCAATTACTGGCATGGCGGCTGGGAAGACTAAAAGATGCCGGGAGACTTCATTTCACTCAGACATCTCTTGCGAAGAGGAACAACGTTAGGATTGCACTGGAAACCGCCCGGTTGGCTCGCGACCTGATGGGTGCCAGTGGAATTACGCTCGAGTATCCGGTATTCCGACACATGTGTAATCTCGAATCGGTGTACACGTACGAAGGCACCGATCACATTCATACGCTGATACTCGGTGAACATATCACCGGCATCCCCGCTTACTCCTGAATTGAGCCCTGTAGGCGCGGGGTGTGACCGCGCACGATCGATCTGTCGCACCAAATCCTGAAGGATTGTGTGCGGTCACAGACCGCACACACAGGGACCCAATACTTAACGAAAGTTGCGGTATGCGGTTTCGTGTTGAAAGACTTTTCTGTAGATGCTTTGACGCAGAACAGGAATGTTGATATCTACCATGTAGCTCACGCTGATCTTCAAAGACTGGCCCGAGCCGGAGACTGCGACCTGATCACTGCGAAGGTTGATCATCAACTCGTCGGCCCGGTTTAGAACGAGCATTCGCACTTCCTTGTTCGGCCGATGATCGTCACCACAGACTTCCACAATGTACTGGAGGTAGGTATCCAGTTCCTTGTCCTTGTTGCTCGCGATGATGTAATCGTAGGCGAGGCTGAAATAGAATGCCGCAAGGAGAATCCACAAAATCAGGACGATGAGTCGAACTCTTGTCTTGCCGGCTTTTTCCGTCATTCAACCTTCTGCGACGAACATTACGAACTAGGTCTTGAGCCGATAGTCGTCCTTCGAGCAAACCCAATACATGCCGCCCGGCATTCCCGCGGACTTGATCACGCGAGTCGCCACCATGGGAGTCGAGCATTGAGGGCACGGCTTTCCATGTTGAATTGAGTCCTTGTCTTTACCAAGACTAGCGCGCGCTGTCTTGCTGAGTTTTCCTCCGGATGCCATAGACTGTTACCTCCACTGAAATTAAAGACAGTCATTATGACACATTCCATAGTCATTGATCCTCGCCAAGCAGCCGTGCAAACTGCTCTGGAGTATCGATATCACGGAGGACACCCGCATTTTCCACAAAAATTTCGACCACACGCTCCGGCAGCCTTCTCACCACGGAATTCAAACCCTGTTCGGACGAGAGGTTCAGGATCTCATCGAAGAGTTCGGCGGCAACTATCACCGGATGCCCTCTTCGGCCATCATGGACGGGGACTACGATGCGCCCGGGCGCAAGCCGGTCGACGAGAATCTCAATGGTTTGCCGATCGACCATTGGATGATCCACGAGAAACACAGCAACGCCTTTCAGCCCGGCGGGCAGCGCTCGTATGCCTGCCTGAACCGAAGTACTCATTCCGTACTCGTAGCGAGGATTGAATACGATTTGATTGTTCGGAAATGCCCGCGATATTTCGTCGTAATGATGTCCGGCGACGACGATCGTCGGCACCATTCGAGCTGACGGAATCGAGGCCAATATCCTCGCAAGAAAAGACTGTCCGCGATACTGAAGCAGGGCCTTGGGACTGCCCATGCGTTCGGATTTTCCAGCCGACAGGATGATGGCTCCAACCATCAATGACTCAACGCATAAAGGATAATGTTAAGAGCGTGACGGTAGGCGTATCCCGTAAACCGCATGGGATATTCCGGGTCGTCAGCCCATTCATAGGCGTCGCCCAGATCGGTGTTGTGATTGATCACGACCATGAGCCTTCCCTTCTCGTCAAAAATTCCTTTGCATTCACCCTGGAATCCATCCTGTTCGAAGGTGATGCCATAATAAACATAGGCCAGGCTGGGCACTTGCATCACCTTATCGATATCGAAAAAGGAGTGGAATACCGGATGGTCGAGAGGAATGTTTCGGATCTCGAGTTCTGGAAAAACCTTTTTCATCTGCGCTTCCAAACTCGCCCACTCTGTACTGCCCCAGAAATCATCCATAAACCAGAATCCACCGCGAAGCAGATACTCGCGCATGATTGCAGCGTCCTCATCGTTCAGCAACATCTGCCCGACTTCACTGGAATACACGAGAGGATATCGGAATAATTCGGGATTATTGATTGCGACAACACGCCCCTGGTCCGCGATATCCAGCGTCGTCAGACGTTTCAGTCCCTCGATCAATTGGCGATCTCCCTTGGGGTAATCGGTGTACCAGTTCTTGTAATAAGCGGGTATTCGTCCGTTATAGATCAGGCGTGCAAAAACAATCTGGTTCGATGGAGACGGTCCCTGGTGAATGCGCTTCGCGTCTTCATAACGACCAACAAATCCAAGATCATTTTGAGATAGAAGTACACCAGCAGCAGTCACTATAACAGCGAATGCGGCAGCAAACCGCCTCACAACATTTCCTGCGTTTTGTAACTGTAGATATGAAGGCCCTGGGCCATTTGTTATCATCATAGCGACTCGAACACAAGCTCGACAATGTCCAAAACAATCATCCGGCACGCCACCAGCGAAGACTTTCCTGTTCTGCTTGAAATTGACGCCGCCAGTTTTCCGGAAGAGACGGCGTACAGCTCCAAAGAGCTTTCGTATTTCATGAATCAGGCTGGCGCGGAGACGATCGTATTGGAGCGCGGAGGTACGATTGCCGCATTTCTTATTGTCGAGGTGGATCATCGAAAAAGGAGCGGCACCGTGGTGACGCTGGATGTCCGGGAAGGGTGCCGTCGTCTCGGTTTTGGATCGCAGCTAATTCAACGGGCTGAGGAAATCGTCACAGAGAACGATGCGTGGCAATTCAGGCTTCAAGTGGACGTAAACAATGCGGGTGCGATTGCGTTTTACGAGAAACATGGATTTCAGCGTGCCCGAAAACTGAACCGATACTACGCGGATGGTCACGACGCCTGGCTGATGATCAAAACACTTCGACAAGACGACGGTAAGTAACGCTCAATTCCTCGGACAATACCCGGGTCTCACCCGTAATTGTCATGAAGTTGGCGTCGCCGATCCAGCGTGGCACCACATGCATGTGGAAATGCTCGCGTACTCCGGCGCCGGCGCAATGCCCCAGATTCATTCCAACATTGAATCCTTCCGGACGATAGAGTCTGCGCAGTGCACTCATGCCACGCTGAACCAGCACCATCATTTCGGCAGTTTGTTCCGGTGGTGCCGAATCGAAGCGGGACGTGTGCAGGTAGGGAACGACCATGAAGTGACCGAGTGTGTATGGGTAGAGATTCAGGATGATGAAATTGTGCCGGCCTCGATGAACGATCAGGCGTGCTGCGTCGTGACGGGTATCGGTATCCACACAGAACGGACAAGCTATTGGCGTAGCGCCCACTGACGCTATGTAGTCATAGCGCCATGGGCTCCACAGATTTTCCATGCTACGCGTTGCCGGCAGAGGCAGGCGGGACGGGAGCCGATACTCCGTCGTCGTTGATCAGATCCTTGAGTTCCTTGCTGGGTTTGAAGTATGGAACACGCTTGGCAGGCACTTCTACCTTTTCCCCGGTCTTTGGATTCCGGCCGACACGTGCATTCCTCTGACGGACTCGAAAACTGCCGAAGCCTCGAACCTCAAGCTTGTCCCCGGTCTTGAGTGCCTTGATTACACTTTCGAACATCGTGTCAACAATGACTTCTGAGTCCTTCCTGGTCAACTCCGTAACCTTGGCCACTTCTTCAACCAGATCTGCCTTGGTCATGATCTATTACTCCTTTACTTCCACAGATATTGAAATCGAATTTGAGAATTCAGCGTTTTCCCGCTGAAAGGCATCAACGGGGAGATGTCGCCCGTCAACACGTCCATCAGGGTCGTACGCTGACGCGTGTTGCGAATCAGAGTCGGCTTTCCTGAAATACCGGCGAGTTTTGCCGTCAGATCGATGGCATCCTGAAAATCACCTGTCGCATCGATGAGTTTACGCTCCCTGGCATCTCTTCCACTGAATACCCGGCCATCGGCCATACTTTTTACTTCCTGCAGATCCATCTTCCGGCCGTCGGCGACTGCCTGCATGAACTGCCCATACATATCGTCGATGAGGGCTTGAAAGTAGGCTCTCTCCCGTTCGGTCAGCGACCGGGTGGCGGATCCGGCGTCTTTCATCTCACCGGTCTTGAGCACGACTTCCTTCAGTTTTGCCCACTGCAGCAAATCCCCATAATTCACCCACTCGGCAATGACGCCAATGCTTCCGACAACACTTCCCGGATTCGCAATGATCTTATCGGCGCCACACGCCGCGTAGTATGCGCCGGATGCGCCGACACTGGACATGTACGCAACCACGACCTTGTGATTGCGGTCGCGCAGACGTTTGATCTGCGAGTAAATCTCCTGAGATACGGCGACCCCTCCGCCAGGCGAATCGATATTCAGCAGAATTGCTGGAACCGAACTGGAATTTTCGTATCGCTGCAGTTGCTCAACCACCGGTCGGGAATCGACGAGTTCACCCTGAATGTCCACGATCTGGACGCGATCACCAAAAGCGAGATCTCCGCCATCGCTGTCGCCAATCGTGAGAACGATTGCAAATACAGCAATAACCAGAAGCACAAAGGCTCCTCCGCCGAGGAGGAGCCAGATGAGCATGCGATTTCGCATATTGATTTTTGAAATGGACTAGCTGTTGTCTTTGCCGTGAAAAAGATCGGCAAGGGTTGCGCTGCCATCTGCCGAATCGCGATAGCTGCCGTAATCGCCGTGGTCGCCTTCTTCGGATACCGCACGCTGACTCAGGCCGATCTTTCGCTCGCTCGGCGTTATTTTGATGATTCGAAACTCCACGACCTCCCCCACCGGAAAACGATCCTCAGGCTTGCCCTTTCCGTCGGGATCCTCGAACTCCGACACGTGGCAGAGCCCTTCGATTCCCTCTTCGATTTCTACAAACACTCCGAATGGAGCATGCCGTACGATCTTTCCTTTCACCAGGGAACCCACCGCGTGCGCGGCGAAAAACTGCTCCCAGATGTCCGGTTGCAGCTGCTTGATGCCCAGCGATAAACGGTGATTTTCCGTATCGATGTTCAGAATTACGGCTTCGACGTGTTCGCCCTTCTTCAAAACCTCGGAAGGATGCTTGATGCGACGCGGGGAAATATCGGATACATGGACCAGGCCATCTATGCCCTCTTCCACTTCGATGAATGCCCCAAAGTCGGTTAGATTACGGACTCGACCGGAGATTACTGAACCGATGACGTAGCGTTCCGCAAGCGTCGTCCAGGGATCCGCTTCGGTCTGTTTCAGGCCCAGAGAAATCCGGCGATTTTCCATGTCCATTTCGAGAACGACCGCTTCGATTTCCTGGCCAACCTGAAGAACTTTGGAAGGATGCTTCACACGCTTGCTCCAGGACATCTCGGAGACGTGAATCAGTCCCTCTACTCCCGGCTCCAGTTCGACGAAAGCACCATAATCGGTGAGGTTCACAACCTTGCCCTTGACACGGGCGCCTGGAGGATACTGATGCCGTACCAGAGACCACGGGTCCGCCTGCAGCTGTTTATAACCCAGCGATACACGTTCCTTCTCCCGGTCGTACTTGAGTATCTTGACGGTTATTTCGTCACCCACGTTGAATAGTTCCGATGGATGGTTGACCCGTCCCCACGACAGATCGGTAACGTGAAGCAATCCATCAATGCCACCCAGATCCACGAACACACCATAATCGGTGATGTTCTTCACGGTTCCACGAACTTCGGCATCCTCTTTCAGAACCTCCAGCGTGAAAGCTTTCTTTCGCGCCTGCTCACTCTCGAGCACAACTTTGCGCGACAGCACGATATTTCCGCGCTTTCGATTCAGTTTGATGACGCGGCATTCGATTTCCTTGCCTCGGAGATAGTCCAGATTCTTCACCGGACGCACATCAATCTGGGAACCGGGAAGAAACGCACGAACTCCGATGTCAACGGAAAGCCCGCCCTTGATGCGCTCGATCACGCGGCCCCGGATAATGAGGTTTTCATTGAATGCTTTCTCGACGTCTTCCCAGATTCGAACTTTCTCGGCCTTTTCCTTCGAGAGAATGATGTGGCCGTCGTAATCTTCTGTATCTTCGAGAAGCACGTCGATGACGTCACCGACAGCGACGGCGAGAACGCCATTGGGCTCCATGAACTGGTTGAGGGGAATAATTCCTTCAGACTTGTACCCGATATCGACGATGACGTCGGTATCTGTGATTTTCAGTACGGTTCCTTTCATCACATCGCCCTGAGCGAATTTGCGGGCACCATACTGATCTAGAAGTTGTTCGTAGGTTTCTTCGTCCTCGCCTCCTTTTTGTATCGCAAACTGGCTGGGAACGGGCTCATCCTTACGGACGCGCTCCTGACCCGCCAGTTTTTGGGGTTCGTTAACCATGTTGTTTGTTTCCTCCTGAGTATTGCGGAACCGTTACTCTATTGAATTTTCGTACCCTTTGCAACCTCTGGGGGTTGTCAGCGCCGTCATTATCCTTATAATAGATCCCACTCATAGGGAGGGTTCGATGAAAGCAGATATACATCCGGTTTATATGGAAGCGGTCGTGAAGTGCGCCTGTGGTGAAACGTTTAAAACGCGTTCCACCAAACCGGAGATACATTTGGAGATTTGCTCCAAGTGCCATCCGTTCTACACAGGCAAGCAGAAGCTGGTCGATACTGCCGGCCGCGTTGAAAGATTTAAACGTCGTTATACGAAGAACTAAGAAGGTGAAGACCTTGAATTTCCTCTATTTAAAGTACCTGGCACTTAACGCAACATCCTGGGCACTCACGACAAGTGACGATATTCTCGTCGGTGGCCAGGCGGTCATCGAAGGCGTGATGATGCGTTCGCCGAAAGGATATTCCGTCGCGGTTCGGCGCGCTGACGGTTCGGTCGGCATCATCAAGGATGTTCTCCAGACTGCGGGGGAGAAATGGCGAATATTCAAGCTGCCAGTCTTTCGTGGGATTGGAGTCCTGGGTCAGGCGATGGTTCTTGGCATCAAGGCGCTCCGTTATTCCGCCGAAGAAGCGCTCACCGCAGAAGATGCAAAAGACGCTGCGAAACCGAAGAAGGAAAGTGGCGGTGAGAGCAAGCCGGACACAACTAAACCTTCGCCGGTATCTTCATGGCTGATCGCGGGTAATCTGATCCTGGCGTTGGGCGTGAATATCGTGGTGTTCTTTGTCCTGCCGCTGTTTTTGACCCGATACATACAAACCAGCCTTGGATTTCAAAGCCCTCTTCTGTTCAGCACCATCGACGGAGTATTCCGCGTCGGCATGTTCGTGTCGTTTCTTCTCCTGATTTCGCGGATGAATGATATGAACCGCGTGTTCCAGTATCACGGTGCGGAACATAAGACGGTATTCAACTTCGAAGCTCGTGAATCCCTCGATGTGGGCAATGCCCGGAAATACTCCACGTTTCATCCGCGCTGCGGAACCAGTTTTCTGATGGTCGTCATGGTTGTCAGCATCATCGTTTTCTCGGTCGTGCATTTTGATTCCATTACGGCAAAACTGCTGTCCCGCCTCGCCCTGCTGCCTCTGATATTGGGCATTTCCTATGAAGTTCTCCGGTATTCCGCCAAGCATCCTGGCAGCCTGATGCGGTGGATTACTCTTCCAGGACTCCTGCTTCAGCGCATCACGACGAAGGAGCCAGACGACAAGCAGCTGGAGACCGCAATCAAGGCGCTCGAAGAAGCCCTCACCGTATGAGTCTGGACCCATTACTGGAAGACAAGCTTCGTACGATTGAAACCCGGTACGAGGAATTGAACCTGCAAATGGCGGACCCCGAAGTTGCCTCGGACAGCAAGCGCTATCAAAAGATCGCGAAGTCCCATAGCGACTATGGCGACATCGTTTCGAAGTACCGCGAGCATCGCGAACTCCAGACGAGCCTCGTGAATACGCAGGCGATGCTGAGAGAACCAAACATCGATCCGGAAATGAAGGCGATGACGGAAGAGGAACTCATATCGCTGGAACACCGGCTCCGGGAATGCGAATCGGATTTGAAACTGCTGCTGCTTCCCAAAGATCCCAATGACGAGCGCAACGTTATCCTCGAAATTCGCGCAGGCACAGGTGGCGATGAGGCCGGGCTCTTCGTCGCGGATATCTTTCGAATGTACTCACGATACGCCGAACGGCAGCACTGGCGCGTCGATATCCTCTCTTCGAGTCCGACAGGAGTGGGTGGTTTCAAGGAAATCATCGCCCTCATTGAAGGCAAAGGCGTATATAGCCGTATGAAATACGAAAGCGGAGTTCATCGCGTTCAGCGAGTTCCTGCAACGGAGGCCAGCGGCCGCATTCATACTTCAGCGATTACGGTGGCAGTACTTCCGGAGGCGGAAGAAGTTGAAGTTGCGATTCAGGAAAAGGATCTTCGTATCGATACGTTTTGTTCTTCCGGTCCGGGAGGACAGTCGGTCAACACAACATATTCCGCTGTCCGAATTACACACATTCCCACCGGCCTCGTCGTTTCCTGTCAGGATGAAAAATCGCAGATCAAGAATCGTGCGAAGGGCCTGCGCGTGTTGCGATCGCGGCTCTACGAACTGGAGATGGAAAAACAACAGAAAGCGCAGGCTGACGAACGGAGATCCCAGGTGGGAACCGGAGACCGGAGCGAGAAGATCCGGACGTACAATTACCCCCAGAATCGGGTATCGGACCATCGCATCGGACTCACCATCAATCGGCTGGACTATATTATCGATGGCGACATCGATGAGATCCTCAACGCGCTGACATCTCACTTTCAGGCCGAACGGCTCAAGAAAGAACTCGGGGATGATCATCCGCGAAGCGCTGCGTAACGCAACGGAACGACTCGAAAATCACCGCGTCTCGAGCCCACGCCTGAATGCCGAAGTCATACTGGCGCACTGCCTGGAAGTCGACAAGACCTACCTCTACACACACGACGACCGTACGCTTGGCGATGTGGAGTTTCAAAAAATTGAAGACGCGTTGTATGAAAGGATTTCCGGTGTTCCCGTTCAATACATTGTGGGTCGCCAGGAGTTTTACGGAAGATACTTTACGGTCAACCCTGATGTGCTGATCCCGCGGCCCGAAACCGAATACATTGTGGAAGCTGTGCTGGATCTCCATCCACGTTCCGGTTCCTCGATCATCGACGTGGGCACCGGCTCCGGCTGCATTGGGTTGACACTCGCTCTGGAAATACCGGACGCTCAAGTCACCGTCACCGACGTTTCATATGCTGCGTTGCTCACCGCAAAATCCAACGCAGTCCAGCTTGGAGCCAGAGCTTCGATTGTTTGCATGGATTTGCTTGAGGCTGTGCGCGGACCGTTCGATATTGTTGTCAGCAACCCGCCCTATGTCAGCCGCGACGAGACATCGAGACTGCAGATTGAAGTTCGTGAACATGAGCCTCATGTCGCTCTCTTTGGGGAGGAAGACGGTCTCGCGGCGTACCGGAAGCTGATTCCTTCGGCCGAGCGAGTGCTGAAACCGGGCGGGATCCTGATCATGGAAATTGGCGCGGGGCTGGAGAGACGAGTACTGGATTTATTCGGGACGCGGTGGGTAGTATTTCCGACTCGAAAGGATCTCCAGGGAATTCCACGGACCGTATCCGCGCGCAAACTCGGATGAAAAAATCGCTTCGCAACGAGAGAGGGATTCTCCCCCACTACAAATGGGCCCGATACCATTCCACCGTCCGGCGAAGGCCCTCTTCAAATGATGTTTTTGCCTGGTAACCCATCATCTTGCGTGCTTTTGTCACGTCCGCCTGCGAATGCAGGATGTCTCCGCTCCTTACTGGCGCGAAGATCGGCACGACATTCTTCCCTTCGATTTTGTTGACTTGCGCCAGCATCGAATTCACCGAAATGCGATCCCCACAGGCGACATTGAATGCCTCGCCAGCGATGCCGGGAGCCGTGCACGCCAAAAGATTTGCATCAACGACATTTGCGACATACGTAAAATCCCTCGACTGCGTTCCATCGCCATAAATCGTCGGCTGGCGGTCCTGCAGCACAGCCGGTATGAACTTCGCCAGAACTCCGCTGTATTGGGACGTCGGATCCTGCCTGGGCCCGAAAACGTTGAAGTAGCGCAGTGCCACCGTTTCAAACTGATACGCCTTCCAGAACACCTGGCAGTAAATCTCCGCAAAAAGTTTTTGTGCGCCATATGGTGACAACGGATTGGGCGTCATTCCTTCGTGTTTTGGCAACGTGGGGCTGTCTCCATAAAGAGAGGACGACGACGCGTAGACCAGCCGTTTGACTCCGGCATCCCGAGCCGCCACAAGGACATTCAGTGTCCCGTCGACATTGGCGCGATTCGAGCCAACCGGATCCAACATCGATTTTGGAACCGAGGGAATTGCGGCCTCATGAATCACGTAGTCCGCCTTATGAAACGCCTCGGCAAGTCCGTCGCCAACGGCGATATCCAGCGTGAATAACTGAACGGCTTTTTGGAGTGAAGCGATATTGGCAGGATTCCCTGTGGAAAAATTGTCGACAATGCGAACGGTATGATTCTGTTGTAGCAGTGCTTCAGCGATGTGTGAACCTATGAATCCGGCTCCGCCGGTAACTACGTACGTCGACATGATTTCCTCCGCAGGCAAACTATAAGCCGAGTTCTGTACTTCGCCCGCTTGCGCGAAACGAAGTGGCAATCATTCATCTAGGCTTCGGGTTTCCCCGAAGCTCGAGCAGCCTACCCGGAAACCTGAACGGGCAGTCCATCGTGTCTTGCGACACCGCGTTTCCCTATTTGGCCTTGCTCCATGTGGGGTTTACAAAGCCGATCCGTTGCCGGACCGCTGGTGCGCTCTTACCGCACCTTTTCAACCTTACCTGAGCCTTTCGGCCATCGGCGGTATGTTTTCTGTTGCACTTTCCGTCCCTTACGGGCCCTCGAGTTACGAGGCACAATGCCCTGTGGAGCTCGGACTTTCCTCTCTGAGCCATAAGCCCAGGGCGATTACCCGTCTGCCTGCGGAGACTGTCTAGGATACCCACTTAGCCCCGGATGCGCTCCAATAAACTCCTCAAGTCACTCGGCAGGGGCGATTCAAATTGCAATTCCACGCCGGTTTTCGGATGAGTGAACTTCAATTTCGAAGCGTGTAAGAAGTAGCGTCCCGGTGGCCCGAACTTTCTCACAAACTCCTTATAACGGCTCTCGCTATACACGTCGTCTCCGACGACCGGGTGACCGATTGCACTGAGATGCACTCGTATCTGATGGGTGCGGCCCGTCATGATTCGAACTTCAAGCAGGGAAAATCCGGGGAGTTCTTCCACAACCCGATAGCTGCTCAGTGCTTTGCGGCCGTCCGGATGCGTCGCCATCCGAGTGCGGTTCTTCGCGTGCCTTCCGATGCTGAGCGCGATTTCCGCCGATGGCTGTGGCATGCGGCCATGGACCAACGCTGTATAGGTCTTGTTCACTTTCCGTTCCTGAAATGCGAGGGTCAATTGAGCGTGAACCCAGTCGTCCTTTGCCACGATCAACAATCCCGATGTCCATTTGTCCAGTCGATGGACGATCCCCGGACGCACCGGCCCGCCTGCCTTGGACAGATTCTGGAAATGGAACAACAGGCCGTGGACTATCGTGTCGTTACCTGTCGCAGCTCCAGGATGAACAACGATACCAGCGGGCTTTTCGATCACGGCAAGGTACTCGTCTTCATAGTGAATCATCAGGGACATCGGACGGGGTTCGAGCCCATTCATCATTGACGGCGTGGAAGTCGCCAGATCCACTTCGATGGTTTCGGTGCCGCGAAGGCGGTATCCATCCTTCTCCTGAAGTCCGTTGATCCGGACAGAACCGCTTTTATTTAAGGTTTGAATGTGGGATCGAGTGACACTTTCAAGACGGCCTGCAAGGAAGACATCCAGGCGGCGGCCTCGATCTTCAAGCCCGGCCTGGAGCTTCATTGCGAAACATCTCCCAGGCCAGCAGAATCACTCCAATGGTTATTGACGTGTCCGCGATGTTAAATGACGGCCAGTAGTAGCCGCGCGCATGGAACTCGAGGAAATCGACCACGTAACCGAAACGGATCCGGTCATAGAGGTTTCCCAGGGCACCGGCAAGAACCAGCGCAAGGGCGCCCTGTAACATCCGGTTGCGTGGATCGTTTCGGAGGCTATATATGATCACTACGATTGCTGCGATTCCCGCAACAAGGCCGAGAAAGAATACTTTTGCGGGCGAACTGAAGGCATTAAGAATACCAAAGGCCACTCCGGTATTCTGCACATACGTTATGTTGAATATGCCGTCTATTACGGGAGTCGGCTGGCCAAGATCATAATGGGACACAATGGCGGACTTGGAAATCTGGTCCGATAACAGGATCAGGACAACAAGAATGAGATAGAAAAATCTGGACTTTAGATTACCTTGCATACATCAGGATTATAGGCACACTATGTGGTATTCTCGGGACTGCAATTCTATTGACGTTGAGGCGGGGCAAATAAATGAAGATCAATGAACCGATCGACGCTGCAAACGAAGCTGAAGGGCGAGATATTTTTTCGACCGGTACAAGTATTTCAGAATCGAATGCCTGGTTTATTTCATTGCTTCGCCAGATTCGCGAGAATCTTGCAGAACGCCGGAATCCGAGACCCAAAGTAGAAATTACGGCGGAGCGCGATCCGAGCGCTCTGGATAAGCTCGTTAATCCGCCTTCGCAGATCGCGTCCTTGTATTCGACTCTCAAGTCCATCATCGACGAGAAACTCCACCCGCATCACATTGAAACATCCGCGGCACCGATTGAAGTGGAAGAGCTATGGTCCAAGAGGAAAATGCAGATTCCCGGGCTTCTTTCGCTTGTGGCGCATGTGGCAGTAGTCGGGACGTTGATTTATCTTTCGACTCTAACCATCAGCAAACCGAAGGTGATTTCGGATACCTCCATTTTGATGGAACCGATCGAGCTATCGCTTCCAAAGATGGAGCTTAAATCCGGCGGAGGCGGCGGTGGAGGTACCAAGGCGCCAACCCCCGCATCCAAGGGAGTTCTTCCGAAGGCGGCCGACAAGCAATTTGTTCCTCCTACTCCTATCATCACGCAGGCGCAGCCTTATTTGACGGCAGAGCCCACCATCGTCGCACCGCAACTGGCCAATCTTTTGCCGGTCACGGATCTGTTGCATATGGGGGATCCCAATGGCGTCGTTGGTCCGCCGTCTGCCGGAACGGGCTCGGGCGGCGGTATTGGCGCAGGTACAGGTCATGGCGTAGGTACAGGGGATGGAGCTGGAGCCGGCCCGGGAAGTGGAGGCGGCTTTGGCGGAGGCGTCTATAAAGTCGGCGGAAATGGTGGCGCATCGGCTCCTACATGCCCAGTGCAACCCGAACCGAACTACTCCGATGATGCACGTAAGGCGCATATCCAGGGGACCGTCGTGTTGGACTCGATCATTCAGAAAGACGGAACCATCGACGTCAACAAGGTGGAACGAAGTCTCGGCTATGGTCTGGATGACGAAGCCAAAAAGGTATTGAAGCGGTGGAAGTGCAATCCAGGAAAAGTGAACGGACAACCCGTCGCCGTTCAGCTCCAGATCGTGATTAATTTCCATCTTTATTAGTCGGTATTAGGTCGGTGCTTTCAATCTGACGTTCCTCTCATTACATCCACGTGTGGTTTCGAGTCTGAGCGTTGACCGGACCCAATTTAGAGCCCTGACCTTCGATCTCGCAATTGCGGTATCGCGGAACGGGTCCCGGTAACGCACCTGGTACCTTCTGGATTTGAACTTTCATCTATACTATTTCGGATCGCAATTCCGCACGCGGAGCTGATCAGTGAAGGAACCTGTCATCATCGGCGCCGTTCGAACTCCGATTGGCAAATTTCAGGGAACGCTAAAACCATTCACCGCTTCTCAACTAGGGGCCTTCGTGGTACGAGCCGCGTGGGAGCGCGCACAGTTGAGTCCTTCCGACATTGACGAAGTCATCATGGGCAATGTCGTCTCCGCCGGTCTGGGACAGAATCCCGCACGTCAGGCAGCACTCGGCGGTGGACTTCCTCCTGAAGTCGCGGCACTGACGATAAACAAAGTCTGCGGGTCCGGCCTCAAGGCGGTGGCTCTTGCCGCACAGGCCATCATGACCGGGGACTCGGATATCGTTGCAGCCGGTGGAATGGAAAGCATGAGCAACACGCCCTACATGCTTCCCAAAGCACGCGATGGATACCGACTTGGTGACGGGACGATTGTCGACTCGATGATCCACGACGGTCTATGGGATGCGTTCGAGAAATTCCATATGGGAATTACCGGCGAAATAGTGGCCGAAAAATATCGTGTTTCGCGCGAACGTCAGGACGAATACGCGCTGAACAGCCATCGCAAAGCTTTGGATGCGATTCGCAGCGGAAAATTCCGCGATGAAATTGCGGGGATACCGATACCGCAAAAGCGTGGCGATTCCCTTCTATTCGATACCGATGAAGGCCCAAGATCGGACACCTCCATCGAGGCGCTCCGCAGCCTCAAACCCGCGTTCAAAAAAGATGGCACCGTGACTGCAGGGAATGCCCCCGGAGTAAACGACGCCGCGGCTGCGGTGATTGTTACTTCACTGCAGCGCGCCACCCAGCTTGGCAGGACACCGCTTGCCCGAATCGTGGGTCACACCGTGAGTGGAATCGAACCCGCTCTCGTGATGATGGCTCCGGTCAAGGCAGTTCAAAAACTGCTTATTAAAACTGGATGGACAATGGAGAGCGTGGATCTTTTCGAACTCAATGAAGCGTTTTCCGTACAGGCCATCGCCGTCATGGAACAACTCGGTCTTCCGCCGGAGAAGGTGAACGTCAACGGCGGTGCGGTTGCCCTCGGCCATCCGATTGGAGCAACCGGAGCCCGGATTCTGGTCACTCTGATTCATGAAATGATACGGCGCAAATCCAGGCGTGGTATCGCAAGCTTGTGCCTTGGCGGCGGCAACGCCGTCGCAATGGCGATTGAGCGGTAACGATCTGCGGAACGACATGGAACCGATTCACATCATTGGAATCGCCGGCGCCGGCACGATGGGAAACGGCATTGCCCATGTCGCCGCACGATGCGGCTATCGCGTCGTGCTTTGCGATATCGATCCAAAGGCTCTCGAACGGGGGCTTGCTACGATATCCCGGAATATGGACCGCGAGGTAGGGCGAGGTAAGTTTTCAGCAGAGAGCAAAACCGAAGCCATAGCCCGAGTCTCGGCGACCATTCAGATGGAAGCACTCTCAGCGGCCGATTTTATTATTGAAGCAGTCATTGAGAATATCGACGCTAAGCTAAAGATTTTTCGTACACTGGATGCCATCGCACGTCCTGGAGTCATACTGGCCTCGAATACATCTTCGATATCCATCACGAAGATTGCGTCCGCAACGAGACGGCCCGCAAATATTATCGGGATGCATTTCATGAACCCTGTACCGGTCATGAATCTGGTGGAAATTGTGCGCGGGTTGGAAACCGCTGACGCAACGCAATCCGTAACGGAAAGCCTCGCGGTATCGCTGGGCAAAACGCCCGTCACGGTCAACGATTCTCCGGGTTTCGTGTCGAACAGGGTCTTGATGCCCATGATCAACGAGGCTATCTATTGCGTTATGGAGGGCGTGAGTACGGCAGAGTCCGTGGATCAGGTCATGAAACTTGGAATGAACCATCCGATTGGCCCGCTGGCCCTGGCAGACATGATTGGCCTTGATGTTTGTTTATATACGATGGAAGTTCTGCATAGCGGTCTTGGAGACCCTAAGTACCGACCCTGTCCGCTCTTACGCAAGCTAGTGGATGCCGGGCACCTGGGACGGAAATCCGGAGAAGGATTCTTTAAATATAGTTAAGTTTTGGACCTCCTTTGTCCATAAATGTAGGAAGCTGTGTCTATATGGTTCATTGCCAAAAGTGCACGACAAGAAATCCGCTGAATCGGGAGTTCTGCTGGAAGTGCGGATCCAGGCTTCTGGTTTCTTCCGGCACGACAACCTTTGATGGATCGATTCCCTTTCTGGAAGAACACGTCCTGGAACGTATCAGCACACTGGAGTATTCCATTTCGATGCTGACGAAGCGTGTCGACGGGATGATGGAGACCATTGAGCGTGTGGCGGCGAGTAATTTCATCGATCATACGATGATTGAAACGTTGACCGACTCGCTCGAAACTGCCGGCATCGATCTGGCGAATCTCGAAGAAGACTGGCGGCGGCGCATCGATACGAGAATTCTGGAAACCGAAGAGGTCGAACGCCTCAGTTCCCGCATGCAGCGCATCATGCTGACCTTCCGGGGAACGGATCGAAAGCAGTTCAGTCAGTGGATCGAGAAATCCTATGATTTGATCGTGGCGGATCGTGCCCGGGAAAGCCTGCACTTTCTCAAGTCGGCAGCGAAACATGATCCCGGCAATACGGATCTTGCCCTGTTGCTGGCGGAAGTGTATTTCCAGGCCAAGGACTATTCCCGTGCTCTGGAATGCTTGCGTCCAATCCTCGATTCGAAACCGGACAACTTTGAAGCAACCTTTCTTTTCGGGCTCATTCAGCAAAGAACAGGCGATCTCCACGATGCGCAATTCCGGCTGGAACGAGCCATTGGCCTGAAAAAGGACTCCTCGGCAGCCCATGCCACCCTGGGATCGTTGCTTGCAGGAATCGGGAACAACAAACAGGCGCTCAAACACCTGTCGAAAGCTTTGAAGTTGAAACCCAGTGCGGCAGTCCATTTTCTTCTGGGGTCGGTTTACTACACCAGCGGAGAACACAAACGCGCGATTCAGCACTTGAGGCGCGCCACGCAAATGGATCCGCAATTTGACGAGGCATTCTATCAACTCGGATTGCTGTGTCTGGAAATGAACTGGCTGCGAAAAGCCCAGGAGTGCTTCAAAACGGCCCAGGCCCTGAACCCTCGTGAAACACGCTACCGCAAGCGGGTACGAAGTTTCTCTGAGGAATCCACTGGCCCCGACCAACTTAACGGACTGATTCGCGAAGAACTCCGCCTCGTTCAGTACGGAAATCTCAAGCGGACGAAATAGAGGAAGAAAATGGCTGAAGAAAGAACGGAAAAAAATAAAGCAATCGATCTTGCGTTCTCGCAGATCGAGAAACAATTCGGTAAAGGCTCGATCATGCGTCTCGGCAGCATCGATCCCAGCCTGGCGCTGGAAGCAATTTCATCTGGATCGATTTCATTGGATTCCGCACTCGGAGTCGGCGGCTACCCGAGAGGCCGAGTGATTGAAATATTTGGACCGGAGTCCAGCGGTAAAACCACCCTGTCGCTTCACGCCATTGCGGAAGCGCAGAAGAACGGCGGAACCGCCGCTTTCATCGATGCCGAGCACGCGCTGGATGCGGGGTACTCGCGAAAGCTTGGAGTCGACATCGACAACCTGCTGGTGTCTCAGCCCGATAGCGGCGAACAGGCACTGGAGATCGCCGAAGTCCTGATTCGCAGCGGTGCCATCGACATCGTCGTCGTCGACTCGGTTGCGGCGCTGGTTCCCCGCGCAGAACTCGAAGGCGATATGGGCGACGCGCAGATGGGACTTCAGGCCCGATTGATGTCGCAGGCACTTCGCAAGCTCACTGGCATTGTATCCAAATCGAAAACCACTCTGGTCTTCATCAATCAGATCCGCGAAAAAATCGGCGTCATGTTTGGCAACCCCGAAACAACAACGGGCGGCCGCGCACTGAAATTCTACGCATCGGTCCGCGTCGACGTACGGCGCATTGCGTCCATCAAGGATGGCGATGAAGTCGTTGGTAACCGGACCAAGGCAAAGATCGTGAAGAACAAGGTGGCACCGCCATTTCGCGAGGCAGAGTTCGATATCCTCTACGGCCAGGGGATATCGCGCGAAGGGGATCTTCTGGACGTTGCCGTGGAAAAGAATATCGTCGACAAGAGCGGTGCGTGGTTCTCATTCCAGGGAGAACGACTCGGCCAGGGACGGGACAACGCTCGGGTGTTCCTCAAGGAAAATCACGACTACCGCGGCCGCATCGAACTCGCGCTTCGGGAAATCATGGGATTGGGGATTCCAACAGTACCGCCGGTGGTTTCTGCCGCCGCAGCAAGTTCAGACAACGGACAGACGGCAAAGAAAAAGTAATCCGAAAATGCGGGCTGCAGGCGGTCCCAAACCACACTACAGCCCGCATTATTGTTTTTTAAGAGAGATCTGCACCGAACGTTTCCCAATTTCCACTGGCTTCGACACGAGCGCGTTCCCGACCTCGCCCACAACGGACGTCGCCAACGTTTCGTTCATCACGTACTCCCGGTGAACCGCAATCACATCATCCGCACCGCGGATCCCCAGCGTGATCCGATCCGAAAATTCCAGATCCGCATCTTTCCGAAGTTCCTGAATCGCGCGTACGAGATCGCGCGCATCCCCCTCCAGTTCCAGTTCCGGGCTGACCTCCGTGGATAGCGCCACGACCACTCCATTTTCGGACTCCACCGATAGCCCCTGCTTTCCAACAAAACTAATTTCAACTTCATCCGGCAACAGGTTGTATTGCCCGACGGTAACTGTACCGTCCGCATTCTGCGTGAAGCGGCCTTCTTTCAGGTCTTTAATGATCCCCTGAACGGCGCCGCCGTACTTCGGACCCAGCTTCTTCGCCTGCGCCCTGGCAACGCGGTCAGCGATTTCCGACGCATTCTCCACGATCGCAATCGACTTCACGTTCAGTTCCGTCGCGACAGCACTAATCTGACGCCGGAGATCGACTGCTGAAGACAGCGCCACTCGGGCACTCGGTAGTGGCTGGCGTACTCGAATCTTTTCTCGAGCGCGTATCGCGAGTCCGGCCGTGATGATCGTACGCGCAACTGCCACCTGTTGAGACAACGGTTCGTTGATGTACTGCGATGCGGTTTCCGGCCACTTCTCGAAATGCACGCTATCACTATGGCCGAGCCGCGCCCACACGCTTTCGGCGACGAAGGGACAGAAAGGTGCAAGCATCGTTGTCACGCGCGACAGCACGCGATAAAGCGTGGCGTAAAAAGCCATCTTGCTCGGCTGTCGAGGATCTTTCGTCCAGACACGGGCGCGGCTTCTTCGAATGTACCAGTTGTTCAGCGTATCCAGGAATGGAGCGAAAAGCTGCGCAGCTTCGTGGATGGCATAACGATCCATGCGTTCCGTCGCACGCATGATGACTATCTCCGTCTCAGAAAGTATGTAGCGATCCAGTTCATCGAACTCGTACGTATCCCCTCCAGATGGCCACTTCAGATCGGACGGTGAAATATTATCGATCGTGGCATATGACACGAAGAACGACAGGGCATTCCAGATCGGAAGAAGAATAGTTCGCGTTATTGCCTCGACTCCTTCATCGCGGAAGCTCAAATCGTCCGCCTGTACTGCCGACGAAGAGAGCAGATACATTCGAAGCGAATCCGCGCCATGTCGGTCCATGAGCTGCAGAGGATCCGTGTAGTTTTTGAGCGATTTCGACAACTTCTTTCCATCGGCAGCCAGAAGCGTACCGTGCACAAGACAATTCCGAAATGCAGGCTTCCCAAACAGCGCCGTCGACAACACGTGCAGGACATAGAACCAGCCACGGATCTGCCCGGGGTATTCGACGATGAAATCCGCGGGGAAGTGCGATCGAAAATGCTCGGCACGTTCGAAGGGATAGTGAAACTGTCCGTATGGCATGGATCCGGATTCAAACCACCCGTCGAGCACTTCCGGAGTCCGTTTCATCGTGCCGCCGCACGCGCACGCGTACGTCACCGCATCGAGGTATTCCTTGTGGAGATCCGCAACCTTGTGGCCAGCACGTTTTTCGATTTCATGGATGGAACCGAGCACTTCACGTTTTTTACAGGAAAGGCATTCCCACACAGGAATTGGCGTGGCCCAGTAGCGGTTTCGCGAAATATTCCAATCGCGCGCATTCGCCAGCCACTTTCCAAAACGTCCATTCTTGATTGTTTCCGGATACCATTCGATTTCCTGATTGCACTCGATCAGGCGGTCCTTGATTTTCTCTACATTCAGGTACCAGGCATCCAGGGCCTTGTAGATCAGCGCCGTCGTGCATCGCCAGCAATGCGGATAATTGTGCTCAATTGTTTCGTCCTTCACCACCAGTCCGGCACTCTTGAGATGACGGATCACATCGGCGTTGGCTTCATGAACATTCCGTCCGGCAAAATCGGTGACTTCGGAAGTAAAACACCCCTGTTCGTCAACCGGACAGATCGGAGTAATTTCCGCCTTGCGGCCAACCCAGTAGTCATCTTCACCGAACGCCGGCGCGATATGTACGATTCCGGTACCGTCGTCGGTGCCCACGAAATCTGCGGCCAGCACCTGGAAGAGTTGAGGAGACCGGTCGCGAAAGTAAGGGAAAAGCGGCTCGTATCGAAGTTGTTCGCCAACGAGTTCGTTTCCGCTTAACTCGCGAACAACTTCGACCCCTTCCAGTTCTTTTTTGTAACGCGCCAAAGCGCTTTTCGCAAGAATGTAGGTTTCGCCGCCCTTCTTCGCGTAAACGTAAGTAATGCCCGGACCGACCGCCAGCGCAAGGTTCGATGGCAGTGTCCAGGGAGTGGTGGTCCAGGCGAGGAAGAACGTATTCTCCTTGCCGCGCACGGGAAACTTCACCGTGATGGTCCGGTCCTGCTTCATCCGCGTCGCGTCGTCCATGCGCGTATCGGAGACGGACAGAGCAGTCTGGCAGCGATAGCAGTACGGGCTGACTCGAAAATCCTTGTAGATCAGGTCCTTCTTATAGATTTCAGAAAACGCCCAGATCACGGATTCCATGAACGTCGCATCGAGCGTCTGGTACGGATGATCGAAATCCACCCATCGACCGATACGATCGATATACACCTTCCACGCCGAGTTGAAGTTGGACACGATGCTGCGGCATTCATCGTTGAACGCCTTGACGCCGATTCTCTGTTCGATTTCGCGTTTGTCTTTGATCCCGAGGTTCTTCTCCGCCTGAGTCTCGACGGGAAGTCCGTGGCAGTCCCAACCCCAGGCGCGAGGCACATAGAAACCACGCATCGTCTTGTAACGGGGTACGACGTCCTTCAGGATGCTGACAAAAATAGTGCCGTAATGGGGGCTGCCGGTGGGAAACGGCGGGCCATCATAGAATACGAACTCCGGCTGATCTTTCGTGCGTTCAAGCGACTTCTCAAACGTATGCTGGGTCTGCCAGCGCTTCAAGACTGTCTTCTCAAGCTCGGGGAATGCAGGTTTCGATTCGACCTTCGTGAACATCAGGATAATGTAACAGGAAGAACCGCATCCTGTAATTCCCGATTTCGAAAGTGGAGCGACATGCAGAGAACAAAACAGACGACAGTGCGCTGCCCGTGGGCAACGGCTGAACCGAACCGGACCTACCACGACAGGGAATGGGGAGTTCCCGTTCATGATGACCGGACCCTATTCGAGTTTCTGACGCTCGAAGGCGCACAGGCAGGCCTGAGTTGGCAAACGATTTTGAATAAGCGCGAGAATTACCGGAAAGCATTCGGCAACTTTGATCCTGCCATCGTCTCCAAATTTACGCGCGCTCGAATCGAAAAGCTGATGCTGGATCCCGGCATCGTCCGAAATCGATTGAAGCTGGAATCCACAGTGAGCAACGCGAAGGCCTTCCTCAAAGTTCAGAAGGAATTCGGATCATTCGACAGCTATGTCTGGGCCTTCGTAAGCGGCGCTCCGAAAGTGAACAGTTGGGATGTGCTCGTGAAGATTCCCGCCAGAACCGCAGAATCTGATGCGCTCAGTATTGACCTGAAGCGTCGCGGCTTTCGTTTTGTGGGAACAACCATTTGCTACGCATTCATGCAGGCCGTCGGGATGGTCAACGATCATGTTGTCGACTGCTTCCGTTACGATTCTACCGTTAGTCCGGTTTAGTAGCCTCAGGTCACCATGCTTTTACTGGTTCTCACACTCGTAATGGCGGTCGTTACTTCACCGGTCTTAATACAGAATCCGACTCGATTCGATATCGCAATCAAGAAACCGAAGAATGTTTTTCGGATCGGGGAAGAAATTGACCTGGAATTCCGGTTCTCCTCGTCTGCAAGAGAGAAATATCTGCTGGGTCGGTCCTGCTATCCGACACGACGCACGACTCTGATATCTGCAGATGAATTCGTCGTCGAACCGAGAACCGGCATAGCGGACCCGTTGGCAAACACGACAGCTCTGATTTGGGGAGGCCCGGGCACCTGTCTTGGCAGCGTTATTGGTACATTGCCAACCTATCCTGCGTCACAGTTTGTCTCGACGATTCCACATATCCAGGATCGAATCCTGAATGAATGGGTGGAGTTTCGGAAACCGGGACGCTATCGCATCTCAGCCACAACGTCCCGACAGATCGAAAATTCAAAGACGCCAACAGCCCTTCGCCTCACATCCAATACGTTGGAGATTGAGATTGTCGCTCCCGAACCCGGCTGGGCAGAAAAACAAGCGCAAGCGGCGATGGTAATTTTGAAATCTTCCAGCGACGTCGACGAAGTCCTTAAAGCCGGAAGGACAATTCGATTCCTCGAAACCGTGGAGGCGGTTCCGGTTCTCGTCGAGTATTTTTCAAAATCTCGTGCTGGCGAGGAACTGAGGCAAGGCCTCATCAGTTCACCGTATCGAAAAGAAGTCGTTGCCGAGCTGGAAGCACAAATCGCGGATCCCGACTTCCCTATAACAAGATCGTGGTTCCAAACCTACGAGGAGCTGGCACGAGTCGCAGACAACGGGCCGCCTCCAAAACCAAATGAGGAAGCGCTCTCCGAAGAATACACGGAAGCAAATTTAGAGGCCCGTCGACTCTGGGGTAAGGATTACAACGCCTATTCGGCGAAGGCCGCAGCCGACCGAAAGCGATATCTAGCCGCCATTGCTAATGCTCTTCCTCGGAAAAGGGGCGAGGCTCGAATTACGACGCAGAACACACTCCAAACATTTGGATACCAACCGTCGGAGGAAATTCATCGCGGACGGTCCCTCAGGAACTGATGGCCTTTCGGCGTGACTGCAATGACCGGACGCAGGCCCTGTCCCGCGTCGATGTAGCCTTCTTCAATCATGCGATCGATGATTTCGGTGATTGTGCGGATCGGATAGCTGGACAATATCCCATAGGTCGTGAGGCTGCGATAATCCTGAATGGATACGTCTTCCGAACCTGCGAGGATTTTGGCGATCTTGCCACGTCCGAGTTGCTCCCTGGCACGCAGAACGCAGGAGAGTATCTTCAGCGCCACGACGGCGGGGGCTTCGTTAGCAACGGGGTGTACTTCTGTTGCGGCAGGCGTGGATACGGCGGACACGGCCACAGCAGCAACGCTTGCGCGCTCCATTTTCTGCATTTTCTCAAGTGAGGCCCGCGCCGGTTCCGGTGCGAGTTCGACTCGCCTGTCCGGCGCACAACGGCTGCAATTGCCGCAGTCCCGCACTTTGGTCCATTCGCCGAAATAGCGCAGGATAAACGACCGGTAGCAGTGTTTCTTGAACCGGCTTGCGTACTGCAGCATCACGCCCAATTTGCGGTATTCGAATTCGCGTCGCCGTTCCAGTTCCTCGAAATTGAAATCGGCCAGTTCCCTGTCTTTGGGCCGCAATATTCGCACACCGGAACCATTCGGCGAATGCACGCGTTCGACGTATCCCGCTCGCTGCAGCAAGGACACCGCCGCGTGGAAGCGCTGATCCATGCGTGACGTGACTTTCTTCCATGGCTCGCCGAGCACGACCGGCTCACCGGCGCTGAGCAACCTCCCAAACGTCTGCTTCAGGTAATCTGCCGGCGGATGGCTTGCATCGATGAAAAGTTCGGGAATCCACTTATCCGCATAGTTGAACAGCAGCAGACATTGGGCAGGTCCTCCGTCCCGACCTGCACGGCCGATTTCCTGATAATAGGCTTCAACGGAGTCCGGAATATCGGCATGGACGACGAACCGCACGTCCGACCGGTCGATTCCCATTCCAAATGCGTTGGTGGCCACGATGATTCCGGCCTCTCGCGACATGAAACGATCCTGAACGGCCTTGCGCTCCACTGTGGAGAGTCCCGCGTGATAAGCAACAGCATCAATGCCATTCCGGCGCAGCGATCGGTGAATATCTTCGACGTTCCGTCGCGTGCCCGCATAGACGATTCCCGTTCTGGCGTCTCGGCAGAGACTGGCGATTGCCCGTACCTTTTCTGCAACGGTAGAAGTCTCCCGCACCTCCAGGTAGAGATTGGAACGGTCGAATCCGCTGATAATCTCAACGGCTCCTTCAATCGCCAATTGCTTGACAATGTCCTCGCGCACTGCGGGAGTCGCTGTCGCGGTCAGTGCGATTACCGGAGGTTTGCCAAGCTCTGCGATGACGCGTCTCAGACGAAGATAATCGGGGCGAAAGTCATGCCCCCACATCGAAACGCAGTGGGCTTCATCCACTGCAAACAGGCTGACGCGGATGCGTTTCAGCGCCTCACGAAAGTCGTCGTTTTGAAATCGTTCCGGTGCGACATAAAGGATCTTGATTTTCCCGGACATGGCAGCTTCAAGACGATCGTGCTGAATGTGACGGGGTACCGTGCTGTTGATTACGGATGCCGGGATTCCGAGTTCCTCAAGGTGATCTACCTGGTCCTTCATCAGCGCGATCAGCGGTGATACGACCAGCGTCAAGCCCGGCAGAGCCAGGCCCGGCAGCTGAAAGCACAGCGATTTGCCGCTGCCAGTCGGCATCACGCCGACCACGTTCCGGCCCGCCATCACGAGGTCCACTATCTGGCGTTGCGCCGGTCGAAAATCCGCGAATCCGAATTTTTCCTTGAGAAGTGCGCCCGGTGTATCCACAACTCCAGATTCTATCGATAATCCGGCCAGAAAAGGACCGAGCCAGGGCGGCCCTGGTCCAAATCGGCGCTTTACGAAGGCGTCCGTGTCCGCTATCTTTATAAGGTTTGCCTGAGCCTAGGTAGCTCAGCTGGTAGAGCGCGGCCCTGAAAAGGCCGGCGTCGGCGGTTCAACTCCGTCCCTAGGCATTTCCGATCACACATACGCTTCGAACATGCGTCGACGCAAAACCGAACGACGTTCTTCCAGTTCGTCAATGCGGCGTTTGTACTGGCCTCGCCCATAGTAATCGGCAATACCCATGACCATCATGACTCCGCCCATCAATGCGAAGAAATAGCTGAAGAAGAACGCAATCGGAAAGGGTTCGATCAGTTTTGTAAAGTATCCCAATAGGTGAATGATCGATCCGGCACTGCCCACCGCAGCGCCAATGCACATTTTGATCCGGCAATTCAGATATTTCCCGCTCAGATTCATGATCTCGATGGAAACGAGAGCGTATTCACTGGCCAGGGCATTTTTTTCCCTTTCTGCACGGCGAGAATGGGTGACGGGCGGAGCGTGTTCATACTTCCTCACGATTTCGTCGTACTCCTCGCGAGTCTGACGATTCATCAACGTTTCAAAGATAAAATTGAATCGGCTCATTTGTTCGTGAGCCCATGCCTGCTTCTCCGGCGGGTTTTTATCGGGGTGAAATATCTTTGCAATTTCCTTGAACGCACGTTTGATCTCCGCGGAACTTGCGTTCCGCTCGACACCAAGTTCGTCGTAAAAGGTTTTTATGCGAGTCATGAAATATCACTGATTATACATACCAGATTGGAGGCAAAACGGGAACGAGGGGCAGGCACTCGCTCCCAATTAAGACCAGGAGACGACGTCGCCACTGTAGACTTCCTCGATTTCGCCGTCCCAGGTTTCCAGCCGGAGAGCGCCAAATGGGTTCAGTCCGCGGGTTGTCCCTTCAATGGTGCGAAACCCATCATGGACTTGAAGGCGGCGGCCATTGGCGAAGCTGGAATGCCGGGTCCACAAATCGATGATGGTGGCAGGTCCGGATCTCTCAAAACGCGCGAGGAGATTTTCGAATTCCTCCAGAAACTCGACCAGAATTTCAATACGCGAATGGTTCCGGCCGGAAGCCATGCGCAAGGAGGTCGCACTTCCAGCAATGTCAGCCGGCAGCTCAACATGATTGACGTTCAGACCCACACCGATGATGAGTGAATTTACACGGTCGAACTCCGCCTGCATTTCGGCAAGAATGCCGCAGAACTTCCTGTCATCCATCAGCAAGTCGTTTGGCCACTTAATGTCGCATTGCATTCCCGTGTTGCGCTCGATCGCATTATGAAGAGCAACCGCCGTCCCCAGCGTGAACAGTGGCGCAAATCCCGGAGGTATCTTGGGACGAAGCACCAGAGAAAAGTAAAGCCCGTTCTCCTGCTCGGAATGCCACGACCTTCCGCGCCGCCCCTTCCCTGCCGTCTGCGATTCCGAAATAATCACGGTACCGTCAATCACCTTTCGCCCATGGTTCAATAGCCGCGTTGCAAAGGCATTCGTGGAATCGATGCTGAAGAAGTGAAAGATGTTCTTTCCGAGCGTCTGGGTTCGGAGTCGCGGCCGGATCAGCTGTGGAAGCATGACGTCCGGCAGACGAGTCAGGCGGTAGCCCGTGAACAACTCTCCGCGAATCTCCACTCGGGCTGCCCGTAATTTCTCAACCCAGCGCACTAGCGTGGAATGCGACACATCGAGGTCGCGGGCAAGTTTTTCGCCGGAAACCGCGATGGTCATGTTTTGCATGAGCGCAAACAACAACTCATCCAGTTTCCTGTCCATGAAATCAGCTCGGAATCACCCGAAGATGAATGTCGGCCGCCACCACTGAATGCGTCAGGGCACCAACAGAGATGCGATCAACTCCGGCCACCGCATAATCTCGGATGTTTTCCAGAGTAATGCCCCCGGAGGATTCCAGCGGAACACGGCCGCCACATTGAATGACGGCATGACGTGTTTGGTCCGACGTGAAGTTATCCAAAAGGATGACATCGGCTTTCGCATGGATCGCCTCGTCGAGTTGATCCATATCGGTCACTTCGACTTCAAGCTTCATGGAAGGAGCAAGATTCCGGCGTGCTTGTTCCAACGTTTCCGTAAGCGACTTATGGAAGGCCAGATGGTTGTTCTTGATCAACACGGCATCGAACAACCCGATTCGATGATTGGTTCCGCCTCCGCACGCAACGGCGTACTTATCCAGGAGACGAAGGCCGGGAGCCGTCTTCCGAGTATCGATAACGCGCGCCCTGGTTCCGCGCACGCGCTCCACGTAATGTCGGGTCATCGTCGCGATGCCGCACATGCGCTGAAGAACATTGAGCGTTACGCGCTCGACAGCGAGTATCGAACGCGCCGACCCACTCATCTCCGCCAGGACGGTACCGGTTTCCACGTAGTCGCCATCCGCGAACTGAGCCTTAAATTTCAATTTCGAATCGACCATTCGAATCAATTCAGCGATTACAGGGACGCCTGAAACGGCGAGGGGCTGCTTGGTGGTATATCGCGCCGTTGCACTTGCGCTTTCTGGAATGGTCGCACAGGAAGTGATGTCTCCGGTCCCGATGTCTTCCTGCAAGGCAGCATGAAGGACATCCCGGATCAGTTTCAGATCGATAGCGAGCATTTCAATTGAGCCGGTCGATTCCCGCAGTGAGTTTCCGAATCTGATCTTCAAGGTCGGCAAGTTGGCGTCTCTTCTCATCGATGACTTCGGCAGGAGCCCGTGCGACGACATCGGGATTGGCGAGTTGTTTCTGAACAATATCCCGATCCTTCGTTGCTTTGTCGCGCAGTTTTGTCAACCGCGCCATCTCTGCAGCAAGATCGATCAGTCCTGCCAGAGGAACCTCGATGGTGCAACCTGCCGCGACCGCCTGTGCGGAAAGCTTATCTCCGACGATGTGATCGGCAACAATTACTTCTGCCACCTGAGCGAGCTTGTAGATGTATTCACCCGCAGTGTTCAACAACCCGATGATTCTTTCGTCCGATGTGGCCACACGAACAGTAACAGCCTGTTTGGAATCCACATTATATTCCGCGCGGATATTCCGAACCTTCGTGATGATGTCCTGAATCATTTCGGTATCCGTCTCGGCTGCGGCGTCTTCAGGGGCGCTGTCCAGTTCCGGATATGGTGCGATGACGATCGACTCGCCCTTGTGTGGAATACTCTGCCAAAGCTCCTCGGTGATAAACGGCATGAAAGGATGCAGCAGACGAAGGGCGCTCTCGAAAACGAACAGCAACATCGGTTTGGATCGCTCCGGATGCAGCTTGATCATCTCCAGATACCATGAACAGAACTCGTCCCAGAAGAACCGGTAGATGGATCTTGCCGCTTCGTGAAGGTGGTACTGCTCCATCGATAGGTGCACTTCCTGGGTAGTGCGTGCCAGACGCGCCAGAATCCACCGATCCACAAGAGACAGGTTGGACGCACGCAACTCCTCGATCGTTGCCAGATGATCGGATTCATCCACGTACTGGTACATGAATCGCGCGGCGTTCCAGATTTTCGTCGCGAAAAATTTATAGCTCTCGAGTTGTTTATCCGAAAGCGCAAGATCCGTTCCGGGCGCACCCATGCGGGCGAATGCGAAACGAACCGCATCGGTTCCGTACTTGTCGCAGATTTCGAGCGGATCCACGACGTTGCCCCTGGACTTGGACATTTTCTGGCGTTCGGCGTCGCGAATCATGCCAGTGATATAAACCGTTCGAAATGGAACGTCGCCCATGAATTTCATGCCGAACATCATCATGCGCGCAACCCAGAAAAAAATAATGTCGTATCCGGTGACCAGCAGCGAGCCGGGATAGAACACCTTCAGATCTTCGGTTTGATCGGGCCAGCCCAACGTGGAGAATGGCCAGAGACCGGAACTGAACCAGGTATCGAGTACGTCCTGATCCTGTCGAAGCTTTGATGAACCGCATTTCGTACACTTCTCCGGATCCACACGCGCCACGATCACTTCGCCGCACTCGCAGTACCAGGCCGGAATGCGATGCCCCCACCATAACTGCCGGGAGATGCACCAGTCTCGAATGTTATTCATCCATTCGAAATAATCGTTCGACCTGTTGGGCGGAACGAATTTCATCCGTCCGTCTTCGACTGCCCGAATTGCCGGTTCGGCAAGAGGCTTTATGTCGATAAACCACTGCGTGGAGATTAGCGGTTCCACAACGGTGGAACACCGCTCGCATTGACCGATATTGTTCGTCAGTGCTTCTACCTTGACCAGAAGCTCCTGCGCGTCGAGATCTTCGACGATCTTTTTACGAGCAGCGAACCGGTCCATCCCCTGATACGCGCCGCCTTCCGCAGTGATCTTTGCGTCCTCTCCAATCACCGTGATTTGCGCAAGATTGTGACGCTGTCCCATTTCAAAGTCGGCCAGATCGTGAGCAGGTGTCACCTTTACTGCCCCGGTTCCGAACTTTGGATCGACGGCGGTGTCTTGGATAAACGGGATCTCGCGGCCCACCAGCGGCAGAACGGCACTCTTACCGACAAATCCCTTATAGCGCTTGTCTTCCGGATTCACCGCAATGGCCGTGTCGCCGAGCATCGTCTCGGGGCGAGTCGTGGCGACTTCAACGAACTCTCCTGGTTTTCCTTTCAACGGATACTTGATGTGATACAGCTTCGATTCCGACGTCTTCGGCTTCACTTCAAGGTCCGAAAGCGCGCTCATACACCGCGGGCACCAGTTGATCAATCTCGTCCCACGATAGATCAGCCCTTCTTCGTGTAACCGCACGAACACTTCGCGAACTGCACGCGACAAACCTTCATCGAGGGTAAACCGCTCGCGCGACCAGTCGCATGAGGATCCGATCCGGCGAATTTGACGGAGTATAGTGCCGCCGTATTCCTCTTTCCATTTCCAGACGCGCTCGACGAATTTCTCGCGTCCAAGGTCGTGACGGGAAAGCCCTTCGGTACGCAGTTCACGCTCCACCACCCACTGGGTCGCGATCCCTGCATGATCCATTCCCGGCAGCCACAGCGTATTAAATCCCTGCATCCGCTTGCGGCGCACGATGACGTCCTGAACCGTATTGTTCAGCATGTGTCCGATATGAAGCGATCCTGTGACGTTGGGCGGTGGCATCACAATAGCGAACGCAGGCTTCGTGGAGGCGGCATCGGCACGGAAGTATCCGTTGGACTCCCACCAGCCATACCAGCGGCTCTCCACTTCCTGCGGATTGTAGGTCTTGGAAATTTCCACCTTCATCAGTTTGTCTTCTTGAGCTCTTCGCGGAGAATTTTCACCGCAATGTCGGGTACGACATCCCACGCGATGCTTTCGACAGCCTCTGCGGAAAGTTTTCGAATGACACGGTCCGCGATTCGATCGATTTCTTCGTCGGTCAGATGGGCAGCAACATTTCCCTGCTGCTCCGATGCAACCTCCGAAGGAAACAAATGGGCCAGACCCAGGAGATCGCCGCTATCCGCCATGACTGTGGGTTCGCTTGCGGTTTCAACGGCCCGTTGAATTTCCTTCTCAGCAGGTTTGTCCGAGGGCATCGCCACCGCAGGTGTCTCCACAATCTGCGGGGGTTCGACACTCTTCTCCATTTTGGTTGGTTCCGGTGTCACGGGTTCCACCGCTTTTGCGGGTGGGGCTTCGGTCGCCGGCTTCCGGGCTCGCGCGGCTTGCGGCGCTGTGGAAGTTACCATCTCCACGAGAGCCCTTGGTTCAAACGGCTTCGTAATGTGCGATGCGGCGCCTGCCCGGGTGGCAACGGCCTCGTCAAAAGCATCAAACGCGCCCACGAGAAGGATGACCGGCGTGCTGGATAAGGTCGCGTGATTTCTCACATGAGCACAGACCTCATATCCGTTTTTGCCAGGCATATAGATGTCGGCCAAAACCACATCCGGTTCGATTTCGTCAAACTTGCGAATTGCGGCATCACCGTTGTTGACGGTCACGACATCGAATCGCGTGTCCGCGAATGTCTGGTTGACGAGTCGCTGAATTGTGGGGCTGTCATCAGCCAGCAGGATGATTTGCCGCATCTAAAGATCCATGCTCAGTTCTTGTTTGCCTTCGAATCGATTGTGAATGAGCCATTCTTGTCGACGGATGCGGCACCCGTTTCCGACGGCACAGCCGGGTGACTTTTGAAGGCACCCACGGTCTTCCCCAGCAGGCTCTTGTCTGGTTGTATTGGAGGGCGCTGAAGCGCCGATGGATTGGGAGGCGGAACGGGCAAGCTAAGCTCCATGAGACGCAGTGTTGCATCCTTGACATACTTGGACATAGGGTAATCGCTGACCACTTCCGCGTAGTACTTACCGGCGGATTCTGCGTTTTCGGTGAGACGAAGCGACTCCGCGTGTCTGAACAATATCTCGTCCATCTTTGAAAAATCGGGAAATTTCGATTCAATCTCATTGAATCGATCGATGGAAGCCTTGTAATTCCTCTGATGGAAGTACTGATTTGCAATCCTGCCGTTGCCGTCGGCCAGAATTTCCTGAACATCCCGCAGTTTCTGTTTTGCTTCTTCGAGCAGATCGCTGTTGGGATAGGAATTAATCATCTCCCTCAATTCCAGTTCCGCCAGACGGGCTTCGGTGTTATCTCGATCGGGAGCCTGAACGCGTTTGACGTGAGTCATGGCGACCATCATCTGAGCGTCGTCGGCCAGGTCCGAATCCTTGAAATAGATAATAAAATCCTTATACGCCGCCTCTGCTGAATCGAGATTCTCCCGGCCTCCTTCGCGATAGAGAGATTCGGCAAAAGCATACTTCGCCTTTTGAAAATAGTCGCTGTCCTGATACGTACTGATCAGAGTCTGGAGCAGGAGGCGCGCATTCGGGTAGTCATGACGCGCCATCTGCTTCATTGCATTCTCATAGAGAACCCGATCAGGTTCATCTATGGCCGTGGGGGTGACCACCTTGGCGCTCTTTCCACAGCCCCATAGAAAAAAACATAGGGCTATAGCTATACACTTACGCATCAATATCCTCACTTAAACGTAATTGGAATGATATCCGAGCGTTGCAATCGATTCCAGCATCTCCTTCACCCTCGCTCCCGGATCCGGATGGCCGAATATCGCGTTTCCGATAACCAGGACGTTTGCACCCGCTTTGACAGCACCCGGAAGCGTCACGAGATCGATACCGCCGTCGACTTCGATGGCGCAGGCGTGTTTGTGTTCAACGATGATCTTTCGTGCCTGCCGGATCTTGTCCAGCGAGTAGGGGATAAATGCCTGACCGCCAAATCCCGGATTCACACTCATGATCAGTACCATATCCACCAATCCGAATACGTGCTGGATGTTGGATACCGGCGTCGCCGGGTTAATAGACACTCCAGCGCGGACTTTGTGAGACCGGATAAAATTTAATGTTCGGTCCAGGTGGAGGGTGGCTTCGGCATGAACCGTGATCATGTCGGCACCCGCATCGACAAATGCCGGAATGTACTTATCGGGATCCGAGATCATAAGGTGCACGTCCAGAGGCAATCCGGTGACTTTACGAATGGATCTCAGCACCACCGGACCAATCGTGATATTCGGCACAAAGTGCCCATCCATGACATCGATATGCAGAAGCTGGGCGCCGGCGTCTTCGACCTTTCGAATATCGTCACCAAGCGATGCAAAGTTTGCGGAAAGGATCGAGGGAGCAATGCGTATATTCACTGACTCACTTCCAGAAGTATGGAGTCGTTTTTGGATAGACGGTATCCCGCCTGTGGTTTCTGTTGGATCACCATACCCGGAGCAATTCCCGGATAGTTGCGATAATTCGGCTTACCCAACTTGAATCCCTCGACGCGGGCGCGAGCGGAGACCGAATCATACGACTTGCCGACAAGGTCCGGCATGGTGTAGTACGGCTCGAGGGGACCGAGTGACACCAGTATATTCACCTTCGGGTCCGCGCCTTCAACGGTTTCCGGTGGCGGCGACTGATAGACCACCATAGACGGTTCTCCCTCATTGGTATGCGCAAAGTCCGTAATACCAAGGGTAAGTTTGCTTTCCGAGAGTGTGATCTGAGCTGCGCGAACGGTTCCACCAATAAGTTTGGGAACAGGGTATTTCCGTTCTCCCCGGGACACCAGAACCTTCACGCTTCGGCCTGTCTTGAGGCTTGTTCCCTTTGGCG
>Ga0070664_100000140_pt1 | contig 49126 bp, 43 predicted proteins | sample KBSC73metaG_FD_65863 | JGI IMG/M metagenome (GOLD analysis project Ga0070664, IMG submission 65863) | Corn rhizosphere microbial communities from Kellogg Biological Station, Michigan, USA - KBS C7-3 metaG | ecosystem: Host-associated > Plants > Roots > Rhizosphere > Soil ... | reverse complement strand
AGGATCCAGCTGGTTCAGTAAAAAAATATCAATATAATCGGTTCTCAATTTGCGCAATGAGTTTTCAACGCTCTTTGTAATATGATCTTTTGAGGTATCATAATATTTCACTCTCACGTCCGGGCGGCTTGGATCAGGAATAACTAACCCGCATTTTGTAAAGAGCACGATATCTTCCCGTTTAATTCTCTTGTCTTTTATTATTTCACCAAATACTTCCTCGCACTGATATCCACCGTAAATGTCTGCGTGATCAAATGTGTTAATGCCCACTTCCAGGCAGAGATCGATGATTTTTTCCATTTTGTTCCCATTGATCTCATCGCTGCCCCACCTGTAAAAGCCATAGATAGCCGGAGACACTTTCGGGCCGGCATCGCTCAAATAGGTTTTTTCCATCTGTATTTTTTAGTCTTTAAATTAAAATTTTATTTGCTCAAAAGACCTGCATCTAATACAAACTGAGAACCTGTCACAAATCTTGATTTGTCCGAGGCAAGGAAGACGACCGCATTTGCCACATCTTCAGGTTCAACCCACGGTACATTGATCAGGTTGCCTGCACTTCGTTCTCCGATTTCTTTTGGTGTCAATCCTTCCAACTCAGCTAAACCATCATTCATAGGAGTATTTACCCCTGTTGGATGAATAGACACGACCCTGATATTGTAAGGAGCCAGTTCAATAGCCCAGGATTTTGTAAGCCCCGTCAATCCCCATTTCGATGCAGCATAGTGACTTAACCGATTCATTCCTCTTAATCCGGCTATGGATGAATTATTGATGATAACCCCTGAACGCTGCCTGATCATAATGGGAATGATTCTTCTCGCCACCAGCCAGGCACCTTTCAGATTTATGTCAAGCATTGCATCCCAGTCTTCTTCGGTGAGTTCATGCGCACGGCCATAAGCACAAATGCCTGCATTGTTAAACAGGATATCAATTTTACCAAGGTTTTCTTCTGTCGTTTTCACAGCACTAAGAATATCCGTATCACTTCTCACGTCTCCTTCAAAGGAAAGGCACTTTACATCCAATGATTCACACTCTTTTTTTAGCGTTTCAAGGTCATTTGATGATCCCAGCTTATAACCTGGGTATTGAAGTGTTCGGGCTATGTCGAAGGCTACGATGTTAACACCCTCCCTGGCCAGTGCAAGAGCAGTTGCCCTTCCCTGTCCATGTGCCGCGCCCGTGATGAACGCCGTTTTATATTTAAGGTCATTACTCATCTTAATGCATTTTTCACAGGTGGTAAATAATTAAAAAGATATCCATCGATCTCCGTTTCGACCACATTATTAAAAATATTGGTAGCAATCATTTGACCGGCAAATGCGATCAGCACGATCACTTCTTTTTTATTAAACAAAGAAGCAACAGCATCATACACGTGATCAGCGATATTACCATGATGCTTAGCAATGCTGCTTCCAAAGTCAAGGACTTTTTGTTCTGAAATGGTTAATTCGAGACTCTCCGGTTTTTCACCGGCGTCAATAATTATTTTTCGAAAAAATGTCGAGCAAAGCGGGCAATCAGCAGAATAGGAAATGGAGTAAGCATACAGGTATGCTAATCGCTTACCCAAGATCTTTTCCACTTCAGCATATAAAGGATACCATTGCATGTAAACATCAAAGGCCAGCAATGAATGTGCAAGTGTAGCCTTCATGTTCGTGATCTTCGCATTGTATTCGTCAATGTGTTTTTCAAATGCTTTCCAGATCACTTGCGTTCTTTCGCTTTCCGAAACGGGTTGTATTCTTGCCATAAATTATGTTATATCAGGTACAGAAAATTAATACTCCATTAAACAATAAATAAGCCCATAGAAAGGTCCAAAAAATATTGAACAAATGCGCACAAGTAAATGCAAGTTCGGGTCTGCCAGCCTGGGTTTTTACAAGGTTAGCAAATTCTAAAAACACAGAAATAAATTACTTGTTCAATAATCCGTCAATTGTGATCGCTGCATAATACAATGCGCCGATGGTAGGTCCACCCGCATATTGCAGGTACCTGTGATTGAGAAGATCCGTACCTCCCAGTTTCAAATACGATTTTAGTTTCGGGAAATGAAAGCTAACCTGCGCATCGATAGTATTAAAAGCAGAAATATCGCCGGTTACGAGAGGGCTTTCCCAAAGAAAACTATCTTGCCATCTCCATACAATATTGAATCCCATATTTTTCACAACTTCACGGTTGCTAAATGAAAGATTTGTCGACCACTCCGGAGTATTGAAGCCTGTCACAAAGATGTCATTGCCACTATTTGACTTCATTTTATTGAAACTTACATTGGTGGCGATGGTATATTTTTTGTAAAAATTATAAGTAACACCTAATGCAGAACCAAAATTGTGATAGGTGTTCTTTGCGTTTGTATAAACGCGATAACGATCCTGTCCCTGGCTGGGAGCCGTTGTGGTCGTACCGGCATTTGCATCACGGTTCCTGTCAAGCATCGCAAGCACTGCTGCATCGCTTCCTATTGTTTCACCGCGCGGTACAAATACCTGCACTTGTCCCAGAAAACCATCATATAGGTTACTGTAAGCATCAAAATCAATGACCAGTTTATTGTTCAGCAAAACGCTTCTGTATCCTATTTCAAATGAATTGATCTTTTCAGTGCGTGCATTAGGTAAATTTGCCCACTTCAATAAATTCCTGTTGGCTAATGCAGCCGAATCAGAATTACCGACAATACTAACAACCCCATTGAAATTAACAACCGAAGCCTGAGTATAACTATTTTCAAGATAACCAAGTCCTTCGTTTATGTACGGCAAACTACCTACACGTTTTACCCTTCCATTATTTACATATGATAAGGCTTCAAACAAAGCAGGGAAACGATAACCCTGCTGATAAGTAAACCGCAGGTTGTGCTTCTCCTTTATCGTATAAACAGCGGCAAGGCGTGGTGTAAGTTTCGGATCGAATTCGGGGTTGTAATCAAATCTCAGTGAGCCAAACAATTTTAATTTTTCATCAAAAAAGGTTTTTGTTACCTGTGTAAAGGCGCCAAACTTTTTGTAATAGACGTTATCTCCAAAGCTTCCGTCCTTTGCAGGTTTGTTGCGTTCGTCAATGGGTCTGGAAAAATCGACGAAATTATTTCCGTCAGGAATAATTTCATAGACCCGTGCGTCGCCGCCGATCAGCAAGTCAAAAATTTTCACTTTGTCCGAAAGGTCCCATTGTGCTTCGGTATGATACAGCCGGCTCTTTTGAATAAGAGCAGCACCACCCGTTTCAGGCGCATCAGGTATCGAGGCTGATTTAATATCCCAATTGTTGATATGACGGATCACATTGGCCAATGAATCAAAATACGGAGTGCCTGGCATAGCACGACTGGCATCAGCTTGTTGACGGGCATACTGCGTGGCAGCTGCAAGATTACCTGAGGTCAATCCGCCGTTTGCAGTTCCATAGGCATTCAATGCATCCTTAAATTTTGTCCCCCAGCTTGTCGGCGTTTTTGTATCCGTAGCACCTCCGCTATAGAGATCAAGATTATCCGCTAATGGTTTTACGTTGTAAGAATTGCCTGTGTTTTCAAGAGAAACATAACCAAGAATAGTAAAGTTTTTCCCTTTTAACTGTATTGAATGATTTTGAACCCGTACACCATCCAACTTAATTTTATTACCCCGCTGAAATACGCCATCCATTGTTCCTACTCTATACGCATACGACAATTCAGTTTTCTCCTTGATACGGTAATGTAATCCTGCGTCGAATTTTATATTCTTAACCTCCGGATCAACCAGCTCATTCTCCCAATAACCTGATCTTGCAACGCGTAAAGTCTTGTTTGTTTGTCCATCGATAGTAAGCCCACCGATCGATACCACATTGCTTCCGGCCAATGCATCATCGCCGTATTTATTCCATCCATCAAATGCAACGTTATTCTCACCATTCAGAAAAGGATATGCAGGATTTGCGCTTTTTAAATTATTTGTGTTCTGATCCAGTCTTGTGTTTGATATCCAGTCGGTACCTTGTAAATAATCAAAGTTTACTTTGAAAGCGAATTTATTATTGAATGCCTTTGCATAGCGAACAGCCGTTTCAGTTAAAATAGCGGGATCATGATCAATTCCGTCTACGTGATTGATCCCAATTTTTTGATAAACGCTTAGACCCTGGGACATAAACGGGTTCTTCGTAATAAGATTTGCCATCCCATTTATGGCGTTCATACCATATAATGCTGAGGCGGCGCCGGGAGTGATCTCTACACTTTGAATATCCAATTCAGTGGGTCCAATGGCGTTTCCGAGGGGAACACCTAACGTCGCTGCCTGCATGTCTACTCCATCTACCAATTGCATAAATCGAAAATTATTTGGAATGTTAAACCCTCTCGTATTTGGAACTTTAAAGGTGAGACTCGACGTAGTCATTTGAACGCCTTTTACATTTTCCAGTGCGTCATAAAAGCTTGGTGCCGGAGTTTCTTTAATTGCCCTGACATCTAACTTTTCGATAGCTACCGGTGATTTCAAAATGCTCTCCGCTACACGCGAAGCGGTGACCACTACTTCGTTTCCCATAACAGTTTGGGTGGAGAGGGCGACCTGGAAATTGGAGCCGAGTGTATTCACTTCCAGTTCCTGCGACCGAAAGCCGATAGAAGAAAAAATGAGAGTGAAAGGGAGTTGCCTCTTTGTTCTCAATACAAAATCACCTGTCGAATTGGTGACCGTACCTGTCACCGTTCCTTTAATTTGGATGCTTACATCGGACAATGGAAGATTTTTTTCCTGGTCTGTTACCTTGCCTGAAATTTCAATCAAGGTTCCCGTTTGGGAGTAGGCAAGATTCAATACCGATAATGATAACAGAACTAAAAAGAGCCTTTTTCTGTTCCTTCTTTTCTTTTCCTGAAACCTTTCTTTCAGTAAAATTCTCATAACTGTTGATTTTCGTTTTATTAGTCCACAATATTTGTAGACTAATATGGTTAAAAAAAACTCCTCCCGGAGATAATTTAGTTTAATTTATTTCATCGAAATAATTGCGATAATGAGTTCCAAAATGTATTACAGCTCGTTAAAATAATCAATGCTCCCACTGCAATGAACATTGTTTTTATTGGCACTTTACCCACTAACCTCGCTGCAATAGGCGCAGCGATCAGTCCTCCCACGATCAATCCCGCCACATCTATGATTGGTATACTCCTTAAAAGGATAAAAAATGTAATCGAGCTGACAAATACAACAAAAAACTCAGCAAGACATACGGAACCGATCACATAGCGTGGACTTCGTCTCTTTGACATTAATGTACTTGTCACCAGTGTGCCCCATCCACCGCCGGCGAATGAATCCATGAAGCCACCCGCTGAAGCAAGCCAGCCAACTCGCTTCACTTTAGCGTGGAATTTTGCCTTAGCAAAAGCTTTTCGCATGATAAAATAACCCAGGTAAAGAGTGTAAAGGGAAAGTGGCAGCCTGACCCACGACGAGTACTGCTGAGCAAAAAAAGCAAACGTCGCTCCGACAATAGCACCAGCAATACCGGGGATCACAAGTGCCCGGAATAATTTTTTATTGATATTACCAAAACGATGATGACTATATCCCGAAACGCCACTGGAAAAAACTCTTGCTGAGTGTACGCGACTGCTCACTATTGCAGGATTAACCCCAATAGCTAAAAGAAATGTTGTAGATATTGTACCATATCCCATTCCAAGGGAACCATCAACCATTTGAGCAATAAAGCCGGTGAACAACATCATAAGAAAAGTTTTGGTTTCTGTTGACCGCGAAACCGACTCTATACTTGTCATTATCCGTCCAAAGGGAACATAGGAAAGAATAGTGTGCCCAATGATCATAAAGCAAAATGCGAACAGGCACCACTTCACGATTTTTTGCCATCTTTTTTGTTCTGGCTTGTTTATATCTGAAAGCGATACCTGCTTTGATACGAGTAATTTTGTAAGCTCATTTAACTTCTTCACTTTTTCTTCAAAGTCCCCGTTCATGTTTTGGCGAATACTGCTCAGATCCTGCAAAACATTTTCCATTTCATGAGGGATCATATCGCTGATCACTTCTTTCATTCTCTTTGCAATAGTTGGAGAAAGACCATTCGTTGAAATAGCTATTTTCAAACTTCCTTTCTGAACGATGCTTCCCAGGTAAAAGTCACAAAGGTCAGGTGTATCAGCAACATTAACGATGATACCTTTTTGTCTTGCGAGGTCCTTTATGTTTTCATGCAAATCACGGTTCTTGGTTGCAAGAATCACGAGGTCCTTGTTGTCCAAGTCATATTCCCTGAATGGCCCCTGGATGATCCGGCAAGAGGGATGCTCACCGATAATGCGCCTCACTTCGTCTTTTATCTCTGGTGCAACAACCGTAATTTTTGCTTCGGGAGAATTTGAAAGTAATGATTGTAATTTTTCAAGTCCCACATTTCCTGCACCCACAAGAAGTGTTTCCAATTGGTCCAACTTTAAGAAGATTGGATACAATCTATTTTTATGCTCATGAACTACTTCTGGTAATTCCTCTATATCATGTAAGTTTTCCGCCATTCGATTTTACCAATACCAACTTTAAGAGCTGTAAAAATATGTACTCTCTACCAAATTAGTAGACTATTGCAAAAATTATTTTCTTCCAAGTTAACTTACTTACATTCGTTATCCTAAATTTTTTTGACCAATCCCTATTTGATGCTTACTTTTATAGTCCACTAAACAGGTAGGATAATCCCCGCCTCATCCTTTATTAAAATATAGATTCATGCAGAGTTTTCGTACTGAATTAGAAAACCCAATTGTCGAAAGAGATATAATGGAGCTTGACCGCAAGATCCATGAATTCAGAGAAGGAAAAATTCCCGAAGAAAAATTTCGCAGTCTTCGCTTAGCCCGCGGTGTGTATGGCCAGCGCCAGCCGGGGGTACAAATGGTGCGAATCAAATTACCGTACGGTAAAATGACCTTTGCTCAATGGAAGCGAATCGCTGATGTATCGGATGAATTTGCAACCGGAAATCTTCACCTAACCACCCGGCAGGACGTACAGATACATTTTGTAAGCCTGGACCGTACACCTGAATTATGGAGTCTCCTTGAACAAGATAGTATTACGATTCGTGAGGCTTGTGGGAATACAGTAAGAAATGTAACGGCTTCTGACCAGGCGGGCATCGATCCTGATGAACCGTTTGATGTAACGCCTTATGCTCACGGTACTTTTGAATTTTTCTTAAGAAAGCCGGTATGCCAGGATATGGGAAGAAAATTCAAGATCGCATTTTCAAGCAGTGAAAAAGATACGGCTCTCACATTTATGCATGATCTTGGTGCTATCCCACGTGTTCGTGAGATCAATGGAGAAATGAAAAGAGGGTTCAAAGTGATGGTGGGTGGAGGGCTTGGCGCGCAACCATTTCTTGCAATAACCACTCATGAATTTCTTGAAGAAGATCTGCTGATCCCATATATAGAAAGTGTGCTGCGTGTGTTTGACCGCCATGGCGAACGTGCGAGCCGTCACAAAGCCCGTATAAAATTCCTGATCCAAAAAATTGGCATTGATGCATTCAATGAATTAGTGAAGGAACAGCAAAGAGCGTTGACGTACCAGAGTTATCAATTTGACGTGAGCCGTGAATTGAAGATCAGTGATAAACCAGCTAATCCAGCCTTGGCAATTGACATCCCGATAGCTATCGGGACACAACTGACAATTGATCCGTTCAAATTTGAGATCTGGAAGAAAACAAATGTGTATCCCCAAAAACAGGAAGGTTACTTTGCTGTGTATGTAAGAATATTAAATGGCAACATCAGTTCTGTGAGCAGCCGGACGCTCATCGAAAAGTTGAGACCGGTGATTGCTGACGATGTAAGAGTAACGATCAACCAGGGTTTACAATTTCGTTTTGTGAAAGCTGAACATCTTGAATATATCTATAGCGCCCTGCAACAAGAAGGTCTTGCCGCTGCAGGTTTTGGAAGTGTGGCGGATGTTACTTCCTGCCCGGGAACGGATACGTGTAATCTTGGTATCTCAAACAGCACAGGCATTGCCCAGGTCCTATCAGAAGTCATCGACGAAGAATATCCCGAGCTTTTATACAACAAGGATATTGCGATCAAGATCAGCGGCTGTATGAATTCTTGCGGACAGCACGGGATGGCTTCTATCGGTTTTCATGGAAGCTCATTAAAAGCAAAGGGACAGGTAATCCCGGCATTGCAAGTGCTGGTGGGGGGTGGAGTTATGGGACATGGCGATGGAAGCATTGCAGATAAAGTGATCAAGATTCCGAGCAAACGTGGTCCGGATGTTTTGCGATGTCTGCTCGATGATTACAAAACGAACCGGCAAAATGATGAAACACATCTTCAGTATACAAAACGCGTTGGTGAAAAATATTTTTATGATCTATTGAAACCCTTGGCCAGCCTAGAAACTCTCCAGGCGGAAGATTATATTGATTGGGGCCAGGAAGAAAAATACTCCACTGCCATTGGGGTGGGTGAATGCGCTGGTGTGATGATCGACCTGATCGCAACACTTCTACTCGAGGCAGAAGAAAAAGTGGAATGGAGCCAGGAAAATATTGAGAGAAAAGCATATGCTGATGGCATTTATAATGCTTACTCAGCATTTGTGCATGCAGCCAAAGGTTTGTTGCTTCAACAAGGTGTACAATGCAATACGCAGGCTGGTATTTTAAAAGACTTCGATATCCATTTTACTCAAAATGGATTGTACACAGAATCGAATAGCCTTAAAGAAACGGTTTTGCAGATGAATGAATCGGAACCATCTGAAGAATTTGCAAATGGCTATTTACAAAAGGCGAAGGATTTTGTTGCCTATGCAAAACAATATCGTGAGCAGATGGTGACGGCAGAAAGAGAGGCTGTTTAAAAGTTTTTAGATGTTCTCCACGTAAATATTACCGTGTGGGTTATAGTCATCTCTTTTCAAGAATAAGAAAAGCTCTGCCGGATGTATAGTGCCGATCAAAACACTTTTTTTTCTCTCCTTCTCCGATGAGTCCCCGCAGAGTTTTCGCGCGTAAGGTGACTCCGGGGGATTCAACGTATTTTATTTCTTATTTCTGATCTATCCATGACAGTGTGAATGGACATGTTAGCAAAATAAAGAAAAATCAATGTTAGTAGATGTGTTATTAAACACGGAAGTTGGAGCTTTTATACCGATCAGTCGGCGCTTAAATCGATATACACGCTGAATTTACCCTAATGGGTTCAAGCTTAAATCACCAGCTTATTTGCGAGACTCATCGGGAAGGAAAAAGCTTATAAAAAATTTAGTTGAATCTATTTCGCAGCAACCAGTTCATTGAACACACTTCCTTCCTCGCCACTCTTAAACCAATTGAATTGTTCGTAAAGATTTACAACCTTTCCGATAATGACGAGCGAAGGAGAACTAAAATCTTTGCCACTGAAATCTTTTTGACAGTTCTTAAGAGTAGTAACATGTACACGTTGATGAATCGTAGTGGCCTGCTCAATGACTGCAAGAGGAGTATTCGGTTTGCGTGTATATCTTAGCAATAATTCAGCGAGATCGTCAAGATGTTTGGACGTCATGTAAAAAACCAGTGTCTCGGTTGAATTAGCAAGCTGCTTCCATGTTTCTGAAGTGTAATGTTTACACTGCGTAAGAGTAAGGATCTTTACTTCTCTTGAAAATCCTCTTGCCGTTAAGGGTATTCCCGCATAGGCTGATGCGCCCGATGCTGCTGTAATGCCGGGAATAATTTCGAATTCAATTTCATTTACAGTTAAACACCTCAGCTCATCAAGTACATTGCTAAAAAAAGCAACATCACCACCCTTCAATCGCAAGACTTTTTTTCCGGCCAGTGCATATCTAACCATTAACTCATTAATTTCTTCCTGCGAAACGGAACCGTCATGATAACCTTGCTTACCGGTAAGAATCACTTCTGCATTTTTTGATGCATGCTCCTCAATGATGGCCGGGTTGACTAACCGGTCAGTAATAATCACATCCGCTTCCTTTAAACGCTTCTGCAGTTTCAAAGTGATAAGTTCTGCATCGCCGGGGCCGGCACCGGCAATCACGACCTTGTTGTTATTCCAGACCTCACCCTCAATCCCCCTCCGAATAAGAGGAACACCTTGCTCTAAATCTTTATTCAACTTTTGTTTTGACATATCATCGGCCTCACATCTTGATCTCCTTTCCGACAGAGGGGAGAGACCAGGCGTTAAATTTTTATTTGACTTTTGTTTTGACACATCCACACCATTTTGCTTATCATACTTCTTTCCCCTTCTACTGTATCATACATGCCCCGACAGTGACATTACTCGTCTCATCAATTAAAATAACACCACCATTCGATTGTAAGCTCTTATATGGATCAAAGGCTATTTCAGATGCGGTTTTGATCGTTACCTTCACAATGTCGTTCAGTCCGACAGAGGCTGGATTATATTCCTTTTCAAGAGTATTCACGTTTAACTTGTATTCGACACCTTTCACAATACTTCTTACTAGGCGACTATTCAACTGCAAATAATATTTATTGCCAGCCGCAAGGGGTTTATTGTCCATCCAGCACAACAACGCTTCGAATTCGTTATTGATTTCAGGCATATCATTTTCCCTCACGATCAAATCGCCCCGGCTGATGTCAATGTCATCTTCTAACTGGATCACCACGCTTTGGGGAGCAAATGCTTCTTCAACCTCTTGCCCTCCAATTTCAATGGATCTAACGGTACTCGATAATCTTGATGGAAGCACAACTACTTTGTCCCCTTTTTTATAGACACCGCTAATGATCTTTCCTGCATAACCCCTGTAGTCATGCAAGTCTTCCGTTTGCGGACGAATAACATATTGCACAGGAAATCTCGCGTCAGTAAGATTTACATCCTGCTGTATCTCTACATTTTCAAGGAAATGAAGAAGAGATTCGCCGTCATACCAATTCATTTTATCTGACCTGTCGACGATATTATCTCCATTCAATGCACTTACAGGTATATAATGGACATCCTTCAAACCCAAAGAGTTTACCACTTCCGCATAATCGATCACAATATTGTTGAACACATCGCGTGAATAATCGACGAGATCCATTTTGTTGATGGCAACAACCACGTGCGGAATATTTAATAACGATGCAATAATGGAATGCCGGCGGGTTTGCTCGACCACTCCCTGTCTTGCATCGATCAAAATAATGATCAGGTTCGCATTCGATGCGCCTGTTATCATGTTTCTCGTGTATTGCACATGACCCGGCGCGTCAGCAATAATGAATTTCCGTTTTGGTGTAGAAAAATAACGATAGGCCACATCGATCGTAATACCTTGTTCTCTTTCTGCACGCAGCCCATCAGTCAGGTAGGCCAGGTCGATTTCACCTGCTTCCTTATTCTTACTCTGCTTTTCGAGCTGTTCCAATTGATCGATCAAAATATTTTTACTGTCGTATAGCAAGCGACCGATCAATGTACTCTTTCCGTCATCAACACTCCCGGCTGTTATAAATCTTAAAATATCCATTATTCTTATTTTGAAATTTTTGATTGGGAAATTTCGAAATTCCGTCGACAAATCCTCAATTTCCCAATTGGACTTTCCTAAATCAAAAATATCCTCCCTTTTTCCTGTCTTCCATCGCAGCCTCTGTTACTCTATCATCAATTCTCGTTTCTCCTCTCTCACTGATCCTGGTTAAAATAATTTCGTTCACTACTTCATCAAGCGTTACTGCATTGGATTCAACGGCCGCAGTACATGTCATATCACCTACCGTTCTGTAACGTACTTTTCTTTTTATAATGACATCTGTATCGTCAATACGAATAAAAGGAGATACAGCCACCAATTGGCCTTCGTGCGCTATCACTTCACGTTCGTGAGCAAAATAGATCGATGGCAGCGCGATATTTTCCTTGCGGATGTAATTCCAAACATCTAATTCGGTCCAGTTACTTATTGGAAATGCGCGAACATTTTCGCCTTTATGTATCCGGCCGTTATAAGTATTCCAAAGTTCCGGCCGCTGCAATTTTGGATTCCATTGTCCAAATTCGTCGCGCACTGAAAAGATTCGCTCCTTGGCTCTCGCTTTTTCCTCGTCCCTTCTTCCGCCGCCAATGCATGCGTCACACCTTAATTCTTCAATTGCATCAAGCAAGGTGTATGTCTGCAGCCAGTTACGGCTTGCGAACTTTCCCTTTGGCTCCGTAAGATTTTTTTGTTTGATCGTGTCCTCTACTTTGCGCACTATCAATGTCGCACCAACTTTGTTCACCAACAAATCGCGGAATTCAAGAGCTTCAGGAAAATTATGCCCGGTATCAATGTGGACAAGTGGAAATGGGATCTTGCCGGGAGCAAATGCTTTCTTAGCAAGATGAACAAGAGTAATGGAATCCTTGCCACCGCTAAATAATAAAACAGGTCGCTCAAACTGACCTGCTATTTCGCGAAAAATGTGTATGCTTTCTGTCTCAAGTTGTTCAAGATAATCCAGTCGGTACTCACTCATAAGTATTAGTTCACCGGGTTAGCATTAATATTATTTGGTTGATCTACTTCCTGCATATGCAAGCCACATTCTTTTTGAGATGTTTCCCACCACCATCGCCCGGCTCTCGGATCTTCGCCAGCTTCAATAGCCCTTGTACACGGTGCACAACCAATGCTGACAAATCCTTTATCATGCAAAGCATTGTAGGGAACATAAAATTCTTTCAGATAATCCACTACTTCCAAATATGTCCAATGAAGCAATGGATTGAACTTATAAAGTTGTTTCTCTTCCAGCCATTCGATCATCGGCATGTCTTTCCTTGTATTTGATTGCTCTGCCCGAACACCGGTGATCCATACATCTGCTCCCCTCAATGCTCTGTTTAGCGGCTTTACTTTACGAATGTTGCAACATTCTTTTCTGTTTTCAACCGATTCGTAAAAACTGTTCACACCTTTCGTTGTAACAAATTCTTCAACATCGCTCGCCTCGGGAAAATAAACCCGTATAGGCTTTTTATATCGCGCTGTTGTTCGTTCTAAAAGTTCATATGATTCACTAAATAACCTGCCTGTATCGAGTGTAAATATTTTTATTGGCAGGTCATTTTTAAAAATAGCATCCGTGATCACCTGGTCTTCTTGCCCAAGCGAGGAAGAAAATACAACCTTGCCGGGAAACAGAGCACAGATCATCTCCAGGGCTTCAACAAGTGAGGAAGCCACCTCGAATTTTTCTATTTGATCTTTATTTAGTCGCACGTTATAAGTTTGGTTGAGGAGTATAGCGTAAGTAAGATTTTACAACTTTTACTCCTTTCGGAAATTTCTGTAACGCATCTTCTGTAGAAACGGCTGGCACCACGATCACGTCGTCACCATGATTCCAGTCTGCCGGGGTGGCTACACTGTAATTAGCGGTGAGTTGCAATGATTCAACAACTCTCAGTACTTCATTAAAATTTCTTCCGGTAGAAGCCGGATAGGTGATAATAAGTTTGACGAGTTTATCGGGACCGATCACAAAAAGTGAGCGGACCGTAGCTGTTGCAGATGCGTTTGGATGGATCATATCGTAAAGAGTCGAAACATTTCTGTCGCTATCGGCAATGAGAGGAAAATTGACCTCCACATTTTGCGTTTCATTTATGTCACTAACCCAACCTGCATGACGATCAAGTGGGTCCACACTTACTGCCAATACTTTTACATTGCGTTTTGCAAATTCATCCTTTAAAAAAGCTGTTTTACCAAGTTCAGTTGTGCAAACCGGCGTATAGTCTGCCGGGTGCGAAAATAAAATTCCCCAACTATTGCCGAGATATTCGTAAAAATCAATTTCACCTGCCGTACTCTGTGCTTTAAAATTGGGAGCCACATCCCCAAGACGTAATGCCATAGTCTTTCGTTTTTTGGTTATAAAATGAAGTTCGAAATTAAGCTAAAAACAATACCCTACCAAACCGGTGGACTTCATTATGATTTCTTTTGAAAACAGTCGTTAGTTAACGAACAGGGGCATCTGCAAGGTCCTGCAACGTCTTATGCTCCAGGATGCCCAGTGTCGCATCCCGCACCAGTATCATGGTATCGTGCAAGGCGCAATATTGCTCGTTACAATTTTTACAACGTTCATAAAAATACAGGCTCACACAAGGAAGCATGGCGATCGGTCCATCCACAATGCGGATAATATTTGCCATGTGGGTTTTAGAGGGGTGATTTTTCAAATAGTACCCCCCTCCCTTTCCTTTTTTACTTTCCAGTACTCCCGCCTTTTTTAGTTCCAGGAGGATATTCTCCAAAAATTTAAGGGGGACCTTTTTCTTCTTCGATATTTCAGAAATAAGCACCGGCCCCTGGTCGTATTTTTCAACCAGGTGGGTCAAAGCCCGAAACGCGTACTGTGCTTTCTTTGATAACATATATACCTATCTATAAGATCTGCAATTTATAATGAATCGGAGAATTTTTTCTAAGCATAGCTGAAACTCCACAATATTTATCCAATGAAAGATCGATCGCTTTTTTTACTTTATCCTCGTTCGACAAGTCTGTTTTTAATTTATAAGTGACAAAAATATCTTTAAAGACTTTCGGATGTTCCTCAGTTTGCTCAGCTTCCGTCTCAATTTCAAGGTCAGAAAACTGAACACGCATTTTTCCAAGAATGTCGACGATATCGATGCCACTGCACGCGGCTATCGCAGACAAGACAAGTGCTTTCGCTCCAAAGCCATCCTCTCTTTTGCCGTCGATTTTAATTTCGTTTTTGCCATGGTAACTCTTGAACTGCTGATCTTTTTGCCAATGGGTAATTGTTTTCGTACTCATAACGCAATTTATAATTGATGTTTTTTGTCCGATAAAATATTTCCGAGCGTCCATTCGATCCTTTTTTCAAAAGGATGATGCCGGACAGGGCAGTCTGATTTTATACAGATCGGGCATTGTATATACAAACAACCATCTGAGTGTACAAAAAGTTCGATCGATTCGCCGAACTCCCTCTTTATTAACGAGCCCAATGCCTCCACCTCGGCATGAGCCTCATTCACGTTTAAGTACCATGGTACGGTTAAATGGCAATCGACATGCAGAATACTGCCGTACTTGATCACCCGCAGGTTGTGGACATCCACCCAATTTTCCTTTCTGTTAGTATTAAAGACCCGCACCATTTTTTCCAGCAACTCTTCATCGGCTTCGTCCATAATACCTGCAATCGATCTGCGCAAAATTTTATATCCGGTATAAATAATAAAAACTCCAAAAACAATCGCGATCGCGCTATCTATCCAAACTAATTTAGTTAATGAAATGAGTAAGAGGCCGGCTACGATACCAAATGTTGAATACGAATCGGAAGTAAGGTGGCGCCCGCTTGCTATGAGGGCCAGTGATTGATTTCTTTTTCCATAGCGGATACCAAGGAAGCCGACAGCGAGGTTAATAAGGCCGGTAATGCCAACAATGATCATTCCTTTATCAATGCTATTGATCGGCGCGGGATAAACAAAATGTTGAATGGCTTTGTAGATGATAATTGCTCCGGCGGAAAGGATCAATGTACCTTCTATTGCAGCTGAAAGAAATTCAGCTTTACCGTGACCGTAAGGATGGTTGATATCCCTTGGCTTTGCTGATATATACAAACTATACAACCCGATAAAACCGGCCGCCACATTTACAATGCTCTCCAGCGCATCAGTTAATATGGCAACGGAGTGAGTGAGATAGTAAGCTAAAAATTTCGCGGCCAGCACCAGAACCGAGATCGCGGCTATCCATTTTTGAATGTTAAGATTTTGCTGCTGCGTTTTCAAGAATGGCAAGTTATTCAAATTTCTTTTGCAGAAAGTTGAACGCGTTTGTTGACGACTCTCTTAAATGTCTTCCTCAGGTTGCCGCGCAAACGAAAATAAAATTCCTTATTAAACAATTGGGAATCCCTGAGAGCCTTATAAGTGAGGAAAATTCCAATAGGTACTAAAATAAAAGTGGATAACCACATCCCAGTGAAAGGGCTCATGCTGCCTTCCTTTGCAAATTTTTGTCCGGTATTGCTTAGAAAATAAAATACCATAAAGAAGACAATGGCAAATATCAATGGAGTGCCCAATCCCCCTTTGCGAATAATAGAACCAAGCGGAGCGCCAATCAGGAATAAAACAAGGCAGGCTGCAGACAAGGCAATTTTCCGGTGCCATTCTATTTGGTGCAATCGCAAAGCCTTTTTCCTCATGTCGTATTCGGCCAGCAGTCCATCGACGTTTGAATTTGCTGACATGAACTGAGCATGTGCTTTTTCATTGATAAAATTCCTCATTGAATCGGGTAATACATCGTCAAAGCTTTTCACTGGTTTGGCTCCGATAGCTATCGGAGTTAAGGTGTCTGGTTTCTTCCATCCACTGTCCACATACGAAGCAAATTGAAAAAGGGGAAGGGTTTCTTTTTTTGTTCGCACCTGTATCTTCGCAACTTCTCTCTTTAAAGAATCAATGGCCTGGTTGAGTTGCTTCATATTACGCATCTGCTGGTTATTCTGATACATGCTGTCGGAGCTCTTTCGAAATTGAAGAGAGCTCAGGTCAAATTGCTTTATGTACTCTTTGAAACCAAGTCGTATAAACTCAGAATTTGAATACTGGTCTCCTCTTTCCTGGTACCGCCAGCCATCGGTCAATTTCATTACTAAGTAGCGACGGTCATCTGTAATGCTCATTACACCATCTTTGGCAACGAGAAAATTATCCTGCAACATCCCGCCTCTTTCATAAATAATCACATCGTGAATGATACTGTCATGTTCCTTTCTTCCTATTTTAATTGCAAACCCTTCGATCTTGTTATAAAAGACACCTTCTTTCAATTCGAAAGCAGGCTTTGTAATATAAATATCACCCAGCAACGTTTTTGATTTCAAAACAGCGACCGGCATAATATAGTTGGCAAATAAAAAAGCCAGGAAACATAAAAAAAGCGACACGACAAAAAGAGGACGCATGAACCGCAATAATGAAATGCCGGCGGATTTTATGGCGACGAGTTCAAAACTCTCACCAAGATTTCCAAATGTCATTAATGATGAAAGCAAAACGGCTAACGGCAGAGCCAATGGAACCAGCGCTGCCGTCTGGTACCACGTAAACTCGAGAATGATACCGGTGCTTAATCCTTTCCCTACAAAATCATCGATCCATAACCAAAAAAACTGCATGATCAATACCAAAAGCGTGATAAAGAATGTAGCGACAAACGGCCCAATGAACGCCTTTATAATTAATATATCCAGTTTTTTGATCAAGCCGGAGTAATTTTAGATTTATGATTTTCGATTTGAGATTATGGATCTTACTTAGAATAAAATCTAAAATCCGCAATCAACAATCAACAATGAAAAGATTCAGTCAATGTCTGACCAAACAAAAATACAGCTTTCACCTTTTGAGATGAACCTGCTGAACAACTCTGAATGGATTTTAACAAAGAATCTTATCGTGAAAAAAGCACAACGATTGCTGGAAGAGGTCCAGGAAAATATTTGGCAGCACGTGAAAAAGAATTGCGTGGACCTGCCGCTTGAAGTAATCAGTATTTCGCCGAAAATTTCAAAAGGAGAAAATTACAATGGGCTTCCATGGCTGATGCTTGATTATCCCCGTTACTTTCAAAAGGAAAACCAGACTGGCCGCGAGGCAGGAGTCTTTGCCATTCGTACCATGTTCTGGTGGGGACACTTTTTCATCACCACGCTTCATCTATCGGGCCAGTACAAGGAAAAATATAGTTCTGCTATCGTGCGATCGTATGACGCTCTCAGCAAAAATGAATTTTATACGTGCATTAATAATGAACAGTGGCATCATCATTTTGAAGAGGGAAATTATTTACCAGTAAAAGATTTTGCTGCAGATGATTTTGCTGACCACATCGACAAAAGATCATTTGTGAAACTGTCATGCCAGCTTCCTTTTGCTAAATGGAACGATGCGCCTGGTTTGTTATCAGAGAGTTTTATTCGAATAACCAAGTGGCTTGGTTAATTACTTCCAATACGGTGAAACAGGTCTTTCACCTGGTAATCCCACAACATGCTTTGGTCCTTTACTTCTTTTTTCTCAGCAAAATCCTTAACAACGAGTATGGTCTGGTTTGTTATTTCTGACTTTTCAATGCTGAATTCAAAATATTCTTCTTTCGGTGCGTCGAGCCAATGAAAGCGAATAAATTTTTCTTCCTGGCTTTCCAGTACTTCTGCTTTTTGAGAAGAACCATTCCATGAAAAAAAGAATACATTATCTCTTTCATCTACTTTGTCTGCAAACCATTCCTGCAATCCGGCAGGAGTGGAAAGAAATTCGAAAAGAATGCTGGGAGAACATCTTACCGGGTACTCAAGCGTATACAATTGTTTACTCATCTTCATCTTTTAAATCATCAATCAATGCAATTATAAATAATTATTTTAAGCGTCAAAGTTTTTTTCGGTTTATTTTTTCACCTTTCTCCGGGTCGTATACTAAAAGTTCATTAAGAGCGTTTTAATCAGACTGGAAATAAATTTTGGGACGTATCGCTAATTACCTTAATTTGCTTGACGTTCAATATTTTCGGTGGACGATGGACATTGTGATGGGATTTTTTGGGATAATTAAAGAGCCAAACTGACATTATTCTATAACCCTAAAAATAACCCATTTTTAAAACCAACCTATGAGTATGCGACAATTGAAGATCACGAAGTCGATTACGAATCGTGAATCTCAAAGTCTTGAAAAGTACCTTCAGGAGATCGGCAAAGTCGATCTTATTACTCCAGAAGAAGAAGTAAAATTAGCCAGGTTAATTAAGCAAGGAGATCAGAAAGCACTTGATCGTTTGACCAAGGCAAATCTTCGGTTTGTTGTTTCTGTAGCGAAACAATACCAAAACCAGGGTCTGTCATTGCCCGATCTTATTAATGAAGGGAACTTAGGACTTATCAAAGCAGCTCAACGTTTCGATGAAACCCGTGGTTTCAAATTCATTTCCTATGCAGTGTGGTGGATCCGCCAAAGCATTTTACAAGCTTTGGCCGAACAATCACGTATTGTTCGCCTGCCATTGAATAAAGTAGGGTTGACCAACCGCATCCAAAAGGCTTATTCACAACTGGAGCAGGAGTTCGAAAGAGAGCCATCGGCCGAAGAACTCGCTACGATGCTGGAAATAGATATTGAAGAAGTCTCGGCTACGCTTGGCATATCTGCCCGGCACGTAAGCGTTGATACCCCGTTGGCCGAAGGAGAAGACAATACCCTTCTTGATGTACTGGAAAATCCAAATGCGGTAAAAACGGATAATGAGCTTGATCACACTGAATCCTTAAAGGTAGAGATTGAAAGGTCACTAAAAACACTCACGGAAAGACAAAAGGAAGTGATCTGTTATTTCTTTGGGATCGGAGTAGATCACCCAATGAGCCTCGAAGACATTGGAGAAAAATTCAGCCTCACCCGGGAAAGAGTCAGGCAAATAAAAGACAAAGCCATTACCAAATTAAGAACTGTAAATCGTTGTAAACTCCTGAGAACTTACTTAGGTGGTTAATCGCGGATTTAGATTAAAAAATGATTTCGCAGAATAAAACGTACACACTGAAATAAATTTTACTTTTCTCTTCTTATTTTTGCAAACTGATTAAAGTGAACTTCGATGTTCACTTTTTTATTTGTGGAAAGAAAAATTAAGTGACTATGTTCGAGAGTTTATCTGATAAACTTGAAACCGCGTTTAAAAGCTTAAAGGGCCAGGGAAGAATTACAGAACTCAATATCGCGTCGACTGTAAAAGAGATCCGTCGCGCCTTGGTTGATGCGGATGTAAATTATAAGATCGCTAAAGAATTTACAGACCGCATTAAGGACAAAGCGGTCGGTGAAAAGGTGATCAATGCCATAAGTCCAGGTCAGTTAATGACGAAGATCGTAAAGGATGAGTTGGCTGAACTGATGGGAGGACAGGAAAGTAATTTCAATGCGAAAGGAAATCCCGCCGTCATATTGATCGCCGGTTTGCAGGGTAGCGGTAAAACAACCTTTGGTGGAAAGCTTGCCAATTATCTCAAGACAAAAAAGGGGCTCTCGCCTATGCTCGTGGCTGCGGATATTTATCGTCCGGCTGCCATGGAACAGCTAAGGGTTTTGGGAGAACAGATCGGCGTTGATGTATATGTAGAAGAAGAAAACAAAAATGCCGTTTCCATTGTCCAGAATGCTATTAAAGAGGCAAAGAGCAAAAATAAAAACGTTGTCATTATTGATACGGCGGGCCGTTTGGCAATTGATGAAGCCATGATGACTGAGGTGGCAAACATCAAAAATGCTGTAAGTCCTAATGAAATTTTGTTTGTAGTGGATAGCATGACTGGGCAGGATGCGGTGAATACGGCTAAAGCATTTAATGATCGTTTGGATTTTTCCGGTGTCGTGCTGACAAAATTGGATGGTGATACAAGAGGTGGTGCGGCGCTTTCGATAAAGTACACGGTCAATAAACCGATCAAATTTGCCAGTAGTGGTGAAAAGATGGATACGCTGGATGTTTTCTATCCCGAAAGGATGGCGCAGCGGATTTTGGGGATGGGCGACATTACTTCATTGGTTGAAAAAGCGCAGGAACAATTTGATGAAGAACAGGCAAAAAAATTGGAAAGCAAGATCAGGAAAAACAAATTTGATTTTGGAGATTTCAAACAACAACTCGAGCAGATCAAAAAAATGGGCAACCTGAAAGACCTGATGGGAATGATCCCGGGTGTTGGAAAGCAGATCAAGGATATTGATATCAGCGATGATTCGTTTAAAGGGATTGAAGCAATGATCAATTCGATGACACCGCAGGAGCGAGCCGATCCCGACCTGATCGACAGCAGCCGGAGAAAAAGAATTGCAAAAGGAAGCGGAAAGGACATCAGTGAAGTGAATGCATTTATGAAACAGTTCGAGCAAATGCGTGACATGATGAAGAACATGAACAAAATGAATATGTTTGGAAAGATGATGGGAATGAAACGATAGTTGATAGTTTTTAACATGACAAATGATAATTTTAGTACTCTTCTGGCTACAGTCATCATTTGTCATCTATCATCTAAACAATATGGTCTCCTCTCTTGATAAGTATCAAAATATTTTTTTTATTGGAGTAGCCGGTGCCGGTATGAGTGCCCTGGCCCAATTTCTTGCTGGTATTAAAAAAACCATTAGTGGTTCTGATCGCTTCTTCATTCCCGGGCAGCACAACGAAACAAGAGATAAATTGGAATCAGAAGGAATCAAATGTTTCTTACAGGATGGAAGTGGAATGGATGATAATACCGATCTTGTAATTGCTTCAACGGCTGTGGAAGAGACAAATGTTGAGATCCGGAAAGCAAAAAAATTGAATATCCCGATACTACTGCGCTCTGAATTGTTAACTCTCATCAGTGACACAAAAAAAACAATTGCGGTAGGCGGCACTTCCGGTAAGTCAACAACGACTGCCATGCTATTTGATATACTGGATCACGCCGGGCTTGAACCAAGTATCATTAGTGGTGCAGGCCTGGTAAGACTGCAGAAGAAAGGAAAGATCGGCAATGCATATGTAGGTAAAGGCGAATGGCTGGTCATCGAAGCTGACGAATCGGATGGCTCCATCGTAAATTATCATCCTGAAGTTGGACTACTATTGAATATTGATAAAGATCATAAGGAGATCGAGGAGCTGATGAACATTTTTCAAACATTCAAAGGCCACACAAAAAGACTGTTTGTTGTAAATGCATCCAATGGGATGACCGCTCCATTTTCTCAAAACAAGAAACAGGACTTCTCTGCAACAGAAGCAAATGCGGGGTTTAGAGCAACGGATTTTAAACAAACCGGTTTTCAAATCCAGTTCAAAATAAATGGAGTTGAATTCGTTCTTAACGCAATGGGAAGACATAACATGGAAAATGCACTCGCTGCGTCGGCAATAGCAAATCAGTTGGGTGTTGATTTAAAAGTTTGCGCAAATGCCATAAAAAACTATGAAGGCATTTATCGTCGCAACCAGATCATGGGACAAAAAAATGGAATTTGGGTAATTGATGATTATGCGCACAACCCGGCGAAAGTTGCGGCCGCTATTCGTTCAGTACAACCATTGGCTAAAAAAGTAATTGCCTGGTTTCAGCCGCATGGATATGGTCCCACAAGATTTCTAAGAAACGATTTTGTAAAAGAAATTTCAGAAGCATTGCGTCCTCAAGATGAAATATGGATGAGTGAGATCTTTTATGCCGGGGGTACTACCACAAAAAATATTAGCGCCGCGGATTTGATCGATGACCTAAGATCGTTCGGCAGGAATGCTTTCTTTGTCGACAATAGAGATGACCTGATTTCTCAACTAAGATCCCATTTGACAGGTGATAGTGCCATTTTACTAATGGGTGCCAGGGATCCCAGCCTGGATGAGTTTGCAAAAAAATTCTTTGAAGAATTATAATATGAACGATCGCTTCGAAATAATTGCTGATATCATTAAAAACAGGAGGAGTGTTAAGCCCGTAAAAATGAACGGCAAAAAAATTCCCGATGAACAAGTGAAGGAATTATTGAAACTGGCTAACTGGGCTCCTACTCATGGTCGCACTGAGCCGTGGAGATTTATTGTTTACTCAGGTAATAAAGTAAAAGAATTCTGTCACGATCATGCTGAGCTATACAAAGCGCATACTCCGCCTGAAAAATTTGAACAAGCTAATTATGACAAGCAATTGCACAATGGCGATCTCGCTTCACATATTATAATTGCGATCATGCAAAGAGGCGATTCACCAAAGATTCCGGCACTCGAAGAAATTGCTGCCACTGCGATTGCCATTCAAAATATTTTGCTGGGTGCTACTGCTGCCGGTATTGCAAGTTTCTGGAGCACCGGCGGAATGACACACCATCCGGTAATGAAGGATTTTCTCCAGTTAAATGAACACGATATTGTGATGAGTCTTTTATACCTGGGATACACCGACCAACAGACGGAAGGAAAGAGGCAAACCGGGATTGAGGAAAAAGTAATTTGGAAATAAAGACGAATAAATAATTAATATTTATTCTTTGTTGGCGATAGCGATAAAGACGATGAACGGAGCGTCGCAAGCAAAGCCAAATCAGGGACTTGCCGCTCGTACCAAACATTCAATTTTGTGACAAAAAATATGTTTGCATTTTAAAGATCAGACCTTATTTTTGCCGTTCAATTAAACCTATTTTTTAACCGCATTTAAATTTCTATTTAAGATGCCAGTAAAGATCAGACTTCAACGACACGGGTCGAAAAAAAGGCCTTTCTATTTTATCGTAGTTGCCGACGCCCGTAGCCCCCGCGACGGTAAATTCATCCAGAAATTAGGTACGTACAACCCTCTTACTGTTCCTGCAACCATACAGGTGGACAGGCAAAAGGCACTTGAATGGCTTCATAAGGGTGCGCAGCCCACTGATACGGTGCGCCGCATTTTGTCATTTAAGGGCGTGTTGTACCTGAAACATTTGCTGCGTGGTGTAGACCTAGGACTTTTTGACCAGGCAACCGCTATGGAGAAGTTTACAAAATGGAGTGCCGAGCACGATGCTCAAATTAGAAAACGCCAGGACGACGCACAGCGTAACAGACGTGCCCGCAGGCCTATGCCGGGTCGCAGACCTGAACGCAGAAGCGAAAACGGTGGTTAAATTCCCTTGACTAAAAGGCATTAGGTGGCGCTTCTTTAGCACCACCTTTTTTATGTGATGAATTACACAGATGATCACGAATTGACACCAAGTATTGTTAGGTCGGCAGTTCTGCTACTATCATCTTCCGTTGTGTCACTCACTTGTACGTTCACAATTCTACTGAGCGAAAATGGACTTCTCAACGCTATTTGCCTAATTCGTTTTAATTCGTGTAATTCGTGCTATTAATTCGTGTAATTAGTGCTATTAATTCGTGTAATTCGTGCTATTAATTCGTGTAATTCGTGTCTAAGTATTTTAAAATAGGAAAGTTTGTCGCTGCTCATGGCGTAAAGGGTGAGCTTGTACTTAAACATGAACTTGGAAAGAAAACTTCTCTGAAAGGTTTACATACCGTTTTTGTCGAAGAACGAAAGAATTCTTTTCTTCCATGGTTCGTTGAAAAGGCAAAAATTAAAAATGACGAAGAGGTCTTTCTAAAACTTGAAGGAATTTCGACAAGAGAGGCCGCCATAAAACTCACGCAAAAAGAGGCTTGGTTTACGGAGGCTGACGTAAAAAAATTCTCCGCCAAATCTTCGCCGACAAATTTGCTTGGCTATGCAATCATTAATTATGAAACACCGGTTGGAGAGATCCTGGAGGTTATTGAACAACCTCATCAACTACTTTGTCGTATTGAGATAAAAGGAAAAGAAGTACTCATTCCCGTCAATGAAAGTTTTCTTCAAAAGATCAATCATGCGAAAAAACAGGTGCATGTTGAATTACCTGAGGGATTGATTGAAATTTACCTGTAAGAGTTTGAATTTCCCGGATTGTATTCTGCCATTAATACAGTCTTGCGCTTGCATTCGTACGGTTGCCATATGCCACTGAAAGCGTCCCACTCCCTGTCATTAAGCCGATAAAAGATAGAAATAAAATTGTACAGCTGCTCCTTGCTCTCCATTATTTGGCAATTGACTGAATGAAATCGGCAAGCAACTTCATCCTGTAATAAAGATTGCTCAGCATCAGTGATATGTTGTTCTTCACTTTCTCAACACTGTTCCCATTCATCTTCTTAATATTTTTGAGCTCCTGGATCTTCTCATCGATCTTATCGATCAGTTTCTCTGCATCCCAGCCGATATATTTTTTATTCCGTTCGTCAAAGACGTGGTAAGGTTCAATCGCTCCTGCTTTTATTTTTTTGAACTTGAAATTATTCTTGATGGCTTCGTTGATCGCTTCATTACTCAACAAGTCGATCATCACATCGGGCGGATTATTATTTTTATAAGCGTTGCTGAAGATATTCAGGTTGTCGCGCAGTTCGCGGATCACCTGTCTCTTCAAAACATCATTCGTCTTACTTTCCTTATTTAAAAAAGTAACGAGGTCTTTTAGTGGTCCAATGCCCGTCTTGAGCCAGTCTAAATTCATCAAGTATAATTTTGAAATTGGGAAATTGGGAAATTTTTTTGAAAAGATTCTAAATTATTTGCCATTCAATTTCCCAATCTCCCAACTACCCTTTTCCCAATATGTCTAACTTTGAAGAGATGTCGGAACCGCTAAGGTATATTGCCCATTTTGATCTTGATTCATTCTTCGTATCAGTTGAAGTTCTGAACAATCCTTCATTGAAAGGCAAGGCTGTCTTAGTTGGGGGCAGTGACAGGGGTGTTGTTGCTGCCTGCAGTTATGAAGCAAGAAAATTTGGAATTCATTCCGCCATGCCTATGAAGCAGGCAAAAAAACTTTGTCCGCACGCTATTGTGGTGAGCGGGATGCGGGGAGAGTATAGCCGCTACTCGCGATGGGTGACGGATATTATCGCTTCAAAGGTCCCTTCGTTTGAAAAAGCAAGTATCGATGAATTTTATATTGACCTCACGGGCATGAATAAATTTTTCGGGGTAACCAAATACACAAAAGACTTAAGGCAACAGATCATTAATGAAACAGGACTTCCCATTTCATGCGGCCTGTCTTCGGGGAGAATGATCAGTAAGATCGCTACCAATGAAGCCAAGCCTAACGGTTTTTTGGAAATACCTCATGGAAAGGAAACAGATTTTTTATGGCCGCTTCCTATTGAAAAAATTCCTGGCGTTGGAAAGAACACGGAGCAACAACTGAAAAATTTTGGCATTTACAAGATAGAAGACATAGCCAAAACGCCGATGGATGTGATGGAAAAATATTTTGGGAAATGGGGCGAATCACTTTGGCGAAAATCAAACGGAATCGATTCAGCACATATTGAGACCGGCTGGGAGCAAAAAAGCATGAGCCATGAAAACACATTTGAGGAAGATAAGACCGATCTTAATTTCCTTTATAGCGAACTGGTACGGCTTACAGAAAAAACTGCTTACTCACTGAGAGAAGACGATATGCTTACAGGATGCGTGACCGTTAAGATCAGGTATTCAAATTTTGAGACCACGTCAAGACAAGAAACGGTTGACTATACGTCTCTGGATGATCTACTAATTGCCAAGGTGAAAGACCTGTTCAATAAATCATGGCAGAAAAACAGGCCGGTAAGATTACTTGGAGTTCGTTTCAGCCAGCTGATCCCTTTTACCATGCAGATGAGCCTCTTTGAAAACAACGCGGAGAAGTTAAATCTGTATAAAGCCGTTGATGATATAAAGAACAGGTTTGGAACTAAGACGGTGAAAAAAGCAGTCACGTCTCAGCTTAAAGAAAGCTTAAACCGAAACACAACGAGGCATAATAAGAAAAAGTCTTCATGAAAAGAGCAAAACTAATGGCCTTACGCGTATTGTAACAATAAACAAAACTATAACCTGCTTAACCCTTATCTTCGCCCTTTTAAAAATTTAACCCGATTATGCCTAAAGCCTGGGACGATTACCTTGAAAAGAATAAAGACCGTTTTTTGAATGAGATGCTTGACTTGTTACGAATACCTTCTGTAAGTGCAAAAAGCGAACATAAAGATGATATGCAAAAATGCGCCGAACTTGTAAAGCAGCGACTGCTTGATGCTGGTTGCGATAAGGCGGAAGTAATGCAGACTGATGGTCATCCTGTAGTGTATGGAGAAAAAATTGTAGACGCGTCAAAACCGACGGTGCTGATCTATGGCCACTATGATGTGCAGCCTGTGGAACCACTAGAGCTTTGGCATAGCGGGCCTTTTGAGCCGGTGATTAAAGACGGAAAAGTTTTTGCAAGAGGAAGTGCTGATGATAAAGGACAATTCTACATGCACATTAAAGCCCTGGAGATGATGGTCCGTACAAAAACGATGAGTACCAATATAAAGTTTTTGATCGAAGGAGAAGAAGAAGTTGGCTCACCCAACCTTGGAAGATTTGTAGAAGAAAATAAAGACCTTTTGAAAGCTGATGTGATATTGATTAGCGACAGTGCCATGTTAAGCATGGAAACACCGTCACTTGATATTGGAGTTCGCGGCTTAAGTTATATTGAAGTAGAAGTAACAGGACCGAACCGGGATCTTCATAGTGGTACTTATGGAGGAGCAGTTGCTAATCCAATCACCGTACTTGCGAAAATGATCGCCGATTGTTTTGACAAGAAAAATCACGTAACCATTCCTGGTTTTTATGATGACGTGACAGCGCCCACAAAAGAAGAAAAAAGATTGTTGAAAAAGGCGCCGTTCAATGAGCAGGAATACAAGGATGAACTAGGAATAAAGGAATTGTGGGGTGAAAAGGGTTTTACAACCAGTGAAAGAACCGGTATTCGCCCAACACTGGAAGTGAATGGCTTTTGGGGTGGCTACCAGGGCGAGGGTGCAAAGACTGTTCTCCCTTCAAAAGCAACCGCGAAGATCTCTGCGCGACTCGTGCCCAATCAATCGTCAAAAAAAATGACGGAACTATTGCTGGATTATTTCAGATCAGTGGCTCCCCCGGCTGTTACCGTAACAGCGTTTGAACATCATGGCGGCGAACCCTACATAACTCCCGTCGATAGCAAGGGGTACCAGGCCGCTTCCAAAGCAGTGAAAAAAACGTTTGGCAAAGCTCCAATCCCGGTTCGTGGCGGAGGCAGCATCCCAATTTGCTCCATACTTGAAAGAGAACTCGGAGTTAAGATAGTTTTTATGGGGTTTGGATTGGATAATGATAATTTGCACTCGCCGAATGAAAAATATAATATTGAAAACTATTACCGCGGAATAGAAACAATCCCATATTTCCATAAATTCTTTGCCGGGAGTTAAAGGAGATCACCTGATCTTTTTAAGTGCTTTGCCTTTGTGCGCAGCAATGTGATCTGTTTTGTTACTTTTAATTTCATATTGAGGATCATCTTTTGTTGCATGATGAGTATAGCCTTTATAATTAAAATCTTTTGTATGCACTTTAATGATCGTTCCGGAAACATACCCCGCCTCGGAGTTCCATCTTACACGGTCACCCACTTTAAATTGTCCTGGCATAATTTTGACCTCACATTGGTGATGATTCATTAAAGCAAGAATAAAGCCGTTGGCTATCTATGACTGAAAAAGAAAAGCTTCGTCTTGACAAGTATCTCTGGGCCATTCGACTTTTTAAAACAAGGACGATGGCAGCGGCAGCCTGTGATACGGGCAAAGTAAAATTCAATGGCATTGCCGCAAAAGCAGCGAAGCATGTTAATGCCGGTGATGAATATGAGGTAAGAACAGAGAGCAAACGGTGGCGAATAAAAGTATCCGCACTCTTGCACAGCAGGGTGAAATATGAAGAAGCTATAAAATACTATGTAGACATAACTCCTGCCGAAGAAATTCAACGGCTTCAATACCAGGCATCCGCTTTTCATACAGGCAAACGCCAGAGTAAAATTGGACGGCCCACAAAGAAAGAAAGACGCGACCTGGATGAGTTTATGGACGAGTAACCGAGTCGGCAGTTTGCAGTCGGCAGTCACCACACCTTCCCCACTTGCCACTTGCCACTCCCCACTTACCACTCACCAAATGATTAAGTTTGCAAAATGCGTATTGATATCCTTACCGTTTTGCCGGAGCTTCTTGAGAGCCCTCTCAACCACAGCATCATAAAAAGAGCTCAAGGCAAAGGTTTACTGGAGGTGCATTTACATCATCTGCGCAAATGGGCCGTCAACGAATATGGCCAGGTGGATGATTATCAGTACGGCGGAGGTGCGGGGATGGTGATGATGTGTGAGCCGCTCACCAACGCTATCGAAGAACTAAGTAAGGAAAGAAAGTATGATGAGATCATTTATTTAACACCTGATGGAAAGACATTTGATCAACAAGAAGCAAATCACTTATCGTTGACGGAAAATCTTTTAATGATCTGCGGGCATTATAAAGGTATTGACGAACGCATCAGGGAACATTTCATTACAAAAGAGATCTCGATCGGAGATTATGTCCTCAGTGGAGGGGAATTAGCCGCAGCAATTTTAGTGGATGCGATCGGCCGTCTGATCCCAGGTGTATTGAATGATGAGACATCCGCGTTGTTTGACTCTTTCCAGGATAATTTATTAGCTCCGCCCGTTTACACAAGACCCGCCGATTTTCGCGGATGGAAAGTTCCCGATATTCTATTAAGTGGTGACCCGAAGAAAATTGAAGAGTGGCGCCATGAGCAATCAGTGAAACGAACGGACGAAAAAAGACCAGACCTTCTCAACAAGGCCTGATAAAAAGTCCCGCCAAATGGCGGGACGGACATTGTGTGGGGACTGCTACAGCAAAACTTTTTGATTTCAGTTTGAGAAATTAAGCAGTTAGTTTGGGTGCGACCTTTTTCGCGTTTTGCTGCTCTTTATAATTAATTAATAGCTATGTTCTAAAAAAGGCCCCGCCAAGACTAGCAGGGCACACCCTTAACCATACGAAACCAAAATCTTTATATAGAACTCTACATATTATCGTGATCGGGCCTAAATGTAAATAGGCGACCCCATGAAACCGTCTAAAAATCGTCCAATGGGCAAAAAGTGACGTTGAATTAACGGGAATTGATGAAGGACTTGTTGCGAATCAAGTTTACATTTCCTGTTCGCTTTAATACACCCCAACTCTGCGTTTCACCTTTGATGGCTTTGCGAATCGAGCGGAATAAAACAACATATATAAGCTGTCTGTAGGCAAATCGCTGAGGTAATAACCATATCAATTTGTAAGGTCTTTCCCTTTCAAATGCAAAGGCCAACAAAGAAACAGCTACATCTACGGCCAGGAACAATCCATAGAAGAACAGGATTTGGTGCATGCTTTCTGCATCATGTCGATTCCATATCAAACTCAAAATAAAAAACAGGTCCGCAATGGGTGCGAATATGGGGGTCAATATTTGGAACAATAAAATATTTGGCAATGCAACAAGACCTAAAGACTTGTATCTCGGGTTAAAGCAGGCGTCTTTATTTTTCCAGAAACTTTGCATGATGCCATAGTTCCAGCGAAACCGTTGTTTCATGAATTGCTTCAAAGTTTCCGGTGCTTCGGTGATGGCGATTGCATCCGTACAATTTTTTACGACGTAGCCATTACGCAGGATGCGGATCGTCAGATCACAATCTTCTGCAAGTGTGTCGGTAGTAAATCCTCCCGCCTTTACAATTGCTTCCCTTTTAAATGCTCCAATAGCACCCGGCACAACCGTTATACAATTGATGAGGTCAAAGGCCCGCCGATCAAAATTTTGTGCCGTTGTGTATTCGATAGATTGCCATTTCGTAAGAACAGACCTGTCATTGCCCACTTTTACATTGCCCGCAACAGCACCCACACCCGGCTGTCTGAAATATTTCATCATTTGACTGATGGCGTCCGGCATTAATTGTGTATCCGCGTCAATACAAACTAGGTAATCACCCTCAGAATTACTATTGCCAAAATTCAACGCTGATGCCTTTCCTCCATTTGGCTTTGTAAATACTTTTACTTTACTGTTATTGAAAAATGCATTGGCAACTTTCTCAAAAGTATTATCGGTTGAACCATCATTAACAAAAATGATCTCAAGATCTTCATACTCCTGTTGCAGCAAGTTCTCGATTGTTTTTATTGCATTTACTTCCTCATTATAGGCGGGAACGATCACACTTACTTTACCCGGCGTAAAAGCGCTGAGTAGTTTCCTTTCTTTTTTTGAACGAACGTATTGGATTGTCGCCAGCACCCCCATAAATAGAATTCTTCCCAACCCTAAAATAATGGCAAGCCAAAATGCGCCGACCAATAATTTTTCTATCCAATATAAAACGGCGCTTGCCCAGCCGCTGAATTTTACCATATCCGTATGCACGGGAGGCATAATCGCATCCTTTGGCAAATTCAACAGTTCGCTTATCGTCGCGAATTTTACATCGTGTGATCTAAAATATTGAATGATGCGTGGCAATGCCCGGACAGTTGCCTCCCGATTTCCCCCTGCATCATGTAAGAGAATAATGCCTCTTGTGCTATCAGACTCATACCTTCTTACTATCCGGTTGTAGATGCTGTCTGCATTTACTCCGCTTTCCACGTTCCAGTCCTCGGGATCGATGCTCTCACCCACGGTATAATACCCATCTTGTTTACCTCTTTCAACCGGCTTTAATTCGACCAGTGTAGAGGGTTCAGCATCGGCATTATAAGGTGCGCGAAAAAGAATGGTGCTTCTTCCCGTTGCTGCTTCGATCAACAAGCGGGTGGCCTCCATTTCTGCTTCGGCTCTTTCTCCACTCACTGTCGCCATGTTAGGGTGAGTGAATGAGTGATTTCCTATTTCAAATCCTTCACGATAGATCCTTTTTAAAAGAGGAAGGTTATTTTCTGCATTTATTCCAACAACAAAAAAAGCAGCCGGCACATTTTCCTTCTTCAAAATATCAAGAATGCGCGGAGTATACTCCGGATCAGGGCCGTCATCGAAAGTAAGGACCACTCTCTTTGTTACCTTAATATCCTGGACTATGGTATCCTTAGTTACCGTTTTTCCAAATTGCGTCCTGGTGATCTTTACATTCTTGCTAATGGTATCTTCTTTTAAAACTTTACCAAACCGGCGTAAAACGTAGCGAGTCGGTAACTGGCGATAATTTTCCTCGCTCACCAAATTATCTGTCAAGTCTTTTTCAATATCTATGATTCCTTTTTGGGGATTAGAAACCACATCAAGTACTTCACCTTCCTGCGAGTAGTAGTCCGGTTTTTCACCTATTATATCAAGGGTGCTGAGAGAAGAAAAATTAAAAGGTTGTCGGGTCAATGCCTGGTCAGACAGATCCCTGTTATAAAATTTCCAGATACGTTCATCTTCAGAACCCAGGCGCCAAAGAGCAGTTCCACCCGTGCCATATTGATCAGCGAAACGCATGGCGTTAAAATTCCCACCTGCATCTACAAAAAATACTTTATGATCTACGCTATCATTGTCAGTATAACTAAAAAAGCAATTGTAAGAATCGTTATCAAAATCGATAGTAGAACCAAATCTCCTCGCTGTTGACATTGCTTGTTGATAGGTGACACTCTCGGCATCTTCTCCGTCCGGCCAGTCGTAACCAAAACCTCCTATCGCCAGCACAATTTTAGACGGAGTTATTTTTGCTGCAATTTCATCCGTCACTTTTTCTATCCATTTCTGATCACTTACAGGGCCGGGTACGCTTTGATCCCAATGCTCATCATAGGCCATTAGAAAAATATAGTCTTCATACTTTGCTAATTCCTTTACATTGAAATCTTCGTCATTCGGCATTACATCCTGGGTAACCAGCATGTTCAGTGAATGAAGTCTTTCAGACAGCTCTTTCACAAAAGCATTCATTGGCTCAACGCTCGTTTCTTTCAATTCTTCGAAATCAAGATTAATGCCTTGTAACTTGTACTGCTGTAGGTACTTTACTATATCATTAATTAGCTGATCCTTTTTTGTCGCGTTCCGAAGGACTTTATCTAACAATTCGCCGCTAAAGTTTCCGCTATGAGAAGCGTCAGTATTAGAAAGCATCGCCAATACTTTCACATTGTGCTTCTTCATCAGGTTATAAGCCGCGGTATCCGAATTGATCTGAGTAATTACTTTCCCTGAAGAAGAATCAATGAAGAGCCATTCCGGTATGACGGTATTGAGATCAGTTATATGAGTTTGTAACGAGAACCAGGCCTGCGGGTCCCAATCAACATAGAACCCAGCCCTGATTTTTTCAGTATTCGTTTTCCTTTTTAAGGCCGTTAGCTTCTTTTCAGCGGCTATCACAGAATCGTTATGCTGTTTAGCCCTTAAAAAGGCAGCAATGCCTTTGTATTTCGCCGTTTCCTTTTTAGTAAGTGCCGGGGGAATAGTTTCCGGGCTTTTTCTGTGTGTCTGAGAAAATAACGGAAGGTGAGGTTTGATATCGATCTTCCAGGCGATCCATACCACAGGAATTAATAACGCGAGAAAAAAAACAACAAGCCTGCTCAACCACTGGAAGGTTTTCCATCTTAACGGTGACGACGCCTGAAAAACTTGTTTTTCCTTCATTTCCGACAGCGAAATTATTCAAGAAACGTTCCGGTTACAACCCGGGCGTATGAATTAGTAAAAATCTAACATTATGAGATCAGCTCCCTGGCCTCTATAATGGCAAGCTGACAAGTTGCACTAATCAAAGTAAAATTATCGCTTATGCGGTTAATTCCATCTTGTTTTTTGCACTCTTGTTCTATTTGTTGAAGAAGGGGTGTCAATTGGTTCAGACCCATAAAAGAAAGCGTGGATTTCAAATTGTGAGCGATGGAGCTGATTTGCTCATAGTTCTTATCAATGATGGAAGACTTCAGCCTTTTCAGCTCTTCGGGCATTTGTGTAGAAAATGAACGGATCATATTTTTTTCAAAAACTTCATCCCCTTTCGAAATTATTTTCAGGTACTCTAAGTCGATCACCGAAGTATCATTACGCCGGTTGCCCTGCGCATATTTGTTGATCAGCTTATATAACTCTTCTTCATTCAGCGGTTTTGAAATGTAATCGTCCATGCCAGCTCCAAGGCATTTTTCTCTTTCTCCTGTCAAAGCATGTGCCGTCATAGCAATGATGGGAATTTCCAGGTTAAGATCGTGTCTTATCTTTTCAGTAGCCGTATAACCATCAACCTCCGGCATTTGTATATCCATCAACACCATTGCATAGTCGCGTTGTCTCTCTTGCAGCGCAGTCACCGCCTCAGCTCCATTGTGTACCATGTCAAAATCAATTTGCCATTGAGCCAATAAATGCTGTAGCAATTTTTGGTTCATCTGGTTATCTTCTGCCACTAATACTTTTATCTTTTTACGCAATGGCTCCGCCACCAAAAGGGAGGAAGGATCGACGCCGGCTGTTTCAGCATCATTGGAAATTTGATATGGTAATACAACGGTAAATACAGAGCCTTTACCCGGCTCACTTGTAATAGAAATAGTTCCATTTTGAATTTCCACCAGTTGCTTTACAATGGACAAGCCTAACCCTGTGCCACCATACCTGCGTGTGGTTTCAGGCTGTGCCTGGTGAAACCGTTCGAATATTGTTTTCTGCTTTGCCGTATCAATTCCAATCCCTGTATCAGAAATACTAAACCGCACAGAAGCCATATCATTTTTCCTTTCCGCACATTCAGCTTTTATAGAGACACCCCCTTCATGAGTAAATTTCAAAGCATTGCCAAGAAGATTAATTAAGATCTGTGTCAATCGCACTGCATCGCCTTTTAATATCTTCGGGATGGATTGATCAATTTCTGTTACAAGATAAAGGTTCCTGCTTTTTGCTTTTACATTCATCATTGTCGCGAGGGAATCCAGGAGCTCTCTTAAATTGAACGGCAGTTGTTCAATATGCATCATGCCCGATTCGATGCGGGAGAGGTCGAGAATATCATTGATGATCGTTAATAAATTTTCTGCGGAGGAACGTATGGACTTTACATACTCATGTTGGTTTTTATCAAGACCTGTTTTTTGTAAAAGACCGGCAAATCCAAGGATAGCATTCATCGGTGTCCTGATCTCATGACTTATGTTCGCCACAAACTGCTCTTGTATTTTTGATGCTTCCTTCAGTTTTTTTTCTGAGGTGTCAAGTGTCCTGATCAATTTTTGCTGACGCTGTCCCTGTACCATGAGATACCAAAGTGTAATAAGAGACGCCAGGCAGGCGACAATGGCAAGAATAATTCCCCAGCTTTTTGCCTTTGCACCATTTGTATTGACGGACGTTGAAATATTGCTAAGCGTCCTCTGTCTGCTTCCATTGATCAAGGCGACAGTTTCGATGATACTGTCGCGAATGATCCTGCCGCGGAGTGTCCGGATAAAAGCAAGCGCAGAGTCTTTTCCTTTTTCGTATAAGATCTTTATTACCTGGTTACTGTTTTCGAGCTTTTCTGTAACCAAAAAACTCAGGCGGTTTAATAATTGGGAATCGGAAGTCGGCCGGATTGTGTTGTCAATTTCAGTAAACTCCTCGCGAACGGTTTTTAAATCTTTGTCGGTCTCAAGAATGTGTTCGGGATCATCACTTGTGACCAGGTCTCTTAGGGCCGATTCCCCAAAAATAATGTCGGTCTGAAACTTTTGAAGCTTGTTCTTTATCTGCAGCTCATTTAATAAGCTCTGATTATCCTGTATAAGGTTTTTTATGCTGTTGCCGGAATTGTATTGAAGGAAAACGATGAGTACGACGCTGGCGAGGAAAATTATTAAAACAAGGTATTTGAACCTGCTTTGCAGCATGAGTATGGTTAGGATTATACATTCTAAATTACAAAAATCCCCTTAGTAAATCAGATGCTGCTTTCGAGACGTTTGTAACAGAGGAAAATGGCGACGATGGATGCAATCGCCGCTATGGTGGTGAGTAAGAGAATAAAGAACCGTTGGTGGTTGTTTAGTTCTGACAAAAAAATATACTCGCTGGCCGCTAAAGCCAGTACACAAAACAGAAAAAGCAGAACGTACTTCGCTTTCATAAATGATTCCGGTCTTAATAATTTCACCCCAATATCGAAAATTCAAATATAAAAACGAAGCCATATAAGATCGGGTAAATTAGTTAGCCGTTAGCTTTTCGTCGTCGAATGGTTCAAAATTATCGATGATCTCAAAGGAGATTTAGCCGGGCATTCAGAGTTGCCTTATAAGCATCTGCCACCGGGATGGCAGCCCCATTGATATTGATCACCCCCTCTTCAATGAAGTCAATTTTGTTGAGTGCCACGATGTAACTCCGGTGTATGCGCATGAATTTCAGCGGAGGTAACTTTTCTTCTATCGATTTTAGTGTGGAATGGACAATATGAAACTTCTGGGGGGTAAAAATTTTCACATAATCTCCCATCGCCTCGAGGTACTGAATGTCATCTGCACTTACTTTTCTAAGGACACCATTATCTTTAATAAATACAAATTCCTTATCTCTCACCTGTACCTGTTCTTTGTTGCTTTCGAAAGCCTCTTTCAAACGATCGATGGCTTTAAGAAAACGTGCAGGCTGGATGGGCTTAACCAAGTAGTCAATTACATTTAACTCGAAGGCATCCACAGCGTAGTCAGATTTTGCTGTGGTAAAAATGATGAATGAGCTTTTCCCTTTAAGATTTTTTGTGAGTTCTATACCCGTCATCCCGGGCATTTCAATGTCAAGAAATAATACATCAACGGGTTTTTGATTGACGATGTTATAAGCAGCCATCGCATTTTCACATTCAGCGACCAAGGAAAGATCTTTTACTTCCTCGATAAGTTTTCTCATGGCCATACGCGCCATAAGATTGTCATCTACAATAATACAAGTCATGGTTTCGCAGCAATAAGGAACAACAAATTAAGAAAGACCCCGTAAGATTTCAAAAATCAATTATCAACCCTGGCCATATCAACCGATTGTTTGATTTTTATCAAAATGGCCGGTTAGAAAATTAATTTATGGATATTAGCGGTCATTAACCTTTTATAAATGAAATCAAATCGCCGAAAATTTTTACGCCAATTTACAATTGGTGCTGGTTCATTGGCCAGCTTGCCAGCATTCGTGAAAAAAGACGAAGAAGACATTCTTTCCTTTTTTTCCAATCAACAGGGTGAGCAGCATTTCAACATGTGCGGTTATGCCGCTCCCAAAATTGAAACTGTTCGAGTCGGAGTTGTGGGATTAGGGATGAGAGGATCAGAAGCCGTACGACGTTTGAGTTATATTGATGGCCTGGAAATAAGTGCTCTTTGCGATAAATATCCAGACCGGGTTGCGGCTGCTCAGAAGACCCTGGAAGACATGCAGCGACCGAAGGCAAAAGAATATTCGGGTGAGGAAGGATGGAAGGCTTTATGCGAAAGCAACGACATTGATCTTGTTTACACACCTACTCCATGGAGCTTGCATACATCTATTGCTGTATATGCGATGAAAAATGGGAAACATGCGGCCACCGAAGTGCCCGCGGCAAAAACTTTAGACGAGTGCTGGCAATTGGTGGAAACGTCAGAAAAAACAAAAAAGCATTGTATGATGCTTGAAAATTGTTGTTATGATTTTTTTGAACTGCTCACTCTTAATATGGTTCGTAACGGGATGTTTGGTGAAATTGTTCATGCCGAGGGCGCCTACATACATACCCTTTCAAGAGAATTACTTTTCAATAAAAATGGGTACGCCGATATGTGGCGTTTAAAAGAAAATATCGGTCGCAACGGCAATTTATATCCTACGCATGGTCTTGGCCCCATTGCCCAATGCATGAATATAAATAGGGGCGACAGGTTTGAGCATCTCATAAGCATGAGCACAAATGATTTTACATTGAATGATCTGGCCAAGGAACTGGCGCCGAAAGATTCTTTCTTTGAACCGTATGTTGACAAACCATATCGTGGGAATATGAACACGACCATTGTTCGAACAAAGAAAGGGAAAACAGTAATGGTACAGCACGATGTTTCCTCGCCAAGGCCCTATTCAAGAATTCATGTACTAAGTGGTACAAAGGGATCCGCCAGTAAATGGCCCTCCCCTGAAAGGATTTCTTTCGGCCATGAATGGATAAAGGAAGAAGAACTAAAGGACCTCTATGACAAATACTCTCCTCCCATTGTAAAGCATATGGGAAACATTGCAAAAGATGTCGGTGGTCATGGTGGAATGGATTTTATCATGGACTGGAGATTGATCGACTGCTTACGCAATGGTTTGCCGCTTGACGAAGATGTTTACGATGCGGCTGCATGGAGTGCAGTTGGTGTATTGAGTGAGAAAGCTGTTGGCAGTAAATTTAAACCTGTCGACTTCCCGGATTTTACCAAAGGTTCATGGAAGACGAATAAGCCTCATGATATGACATTAAATGGAGGAGCAACGACTGGTGTAAGAGAAGTAAAACCAAAGCTGAAGATGTAGTCAATGAGTTCAACAAATTAATTAAAGAATAAACCTGCTCTCGTCAAGGCGATTCCTGATGACTTGACGCAAAAACATTGAATTTTGATCAGCACGGCCGTTGAAAGGATCGAAGCATAAATTTTTCTTTTCATAAATCATTTTTTTGGTCATGCAATAGGAAGAGCGTCCGTTTTGTGATTGAGCAAAACCATATTTTTATTTTGGGATGAACAAAAAATGAACGGTAAAATACCGGCATCACATTGCGGTTAATAGGTTTAATTTTAGAAAAATGAAAGCAGATGGCGGCGTTTTCACTAACCGGCAACCTTGTAGATTTACATCAAAAGCGAATTTATCCCGCGGAAGTAACAGTTGAGGATAGGAAAATAATTTCAATCAAAGAAACTCATGACTCACGACTGACGACTCACGACTTCATTCTTCCCGGCTTCATCGACGCCCACGTTCATATTGAAAGTTCAATGCTTGTTCCATCGGAATTTGCCAGGCTTGCAGTCGTTCACGGAACCGTGGCTACTGTCAGCGACCCACATGAAATTGCAAATGTGTGCGGGATGAAAGGTGTTGAGTTTATGATCGCCAATGGAAAAACGGTCCCTTTTAAATTTCATTTCGGTGCGCCGAGCTGTGTGCCTGCGACAACATTTGAAACAGCCGGAGCTGCTCTTGATTCAACGGATGTAAGGAAATTATTGGAGAACAATGATATTTATTACCTGAGTGAAATGATGAATTTCCCGGGGGTGTTGAATGAAGATGAAGAGGTGATGAAGAAAATTTCAGCATCGCATCATTTATTAAAACCTGTTGACGGCCACGCTCCGGGTTTAAGGGGTGATGATGCAAAAAAATATATAGCAGCTGGGATCACCACCGATCATGAATGTTTTACGAAAGAAGAAGCACTCGACAAATTACAAAACGGGATGAAAGTCATTATCCGTGAAGGAAGTGCAGCTAAAAATTTTGAAGCATTGATCGACCTGTTGCATGAATATCCCAATCAAATGATGTTTTGCAGTGATGACAAACATCCCGACAGTTTGGTGCAGGGACATATTAACCAGCTTTGCGCAAGAGCAGTTGCAAAAGGAATTGATCTTTTTAAAATTCTATATGCTGCTTGCGTAAATCCTGTTCATCACTACAAAATGAGAGTGGGTTTGTTAAAGGAGGGCGACGCTGCCGATTTCATAGTGGTGAAAGATCTAAAAAGGTTTGAGGTGATTCAAACGTTTATCGATGGAGAACTGGTAGCGAAAAATGGAAAGTCAGGAATTGAAACTAAGCGATCGGAAGTGATCAATAATTTTTCTTGCAGTAAGAAAGATATCAGGGATTTTGAACTACTCGCCAGTCACTATTCGATAAGTGCGAAATCACTATTTATTTCACCAGTAATTGAAGCATTAGATGGACAGCTCATCACCAATAAAATAGGATGGAGCCCTTCAATAATTAACAATGCTGTGGCCAGTGATCCAGAAAAAGACATTTTAAAAATTGTAGTCGTAAACCGCTACAAGGAGGCTCCCATAGCAAAGGCTTTTATTAAAAACTTTGGATTAAAATCAGGTGCGTTAGCTTCATCAGTCGCCCATGATAGCCATAACATTGTTGCTGTGGGGGTGGATGATGAGAGTATTTGCGATGCGGTAAACATGATCATTCAGCACAAGGGCGGTGTGAGTTTTGTGAGCGACGACACTGAAATGATCGTTCCGTTACCTGTTGCGGGCTTAATGAGTAACGACGACGGCTACAAGGTTGCGGAACAATATTCCCTTATTGATAAGGCTGCTAAATACGCAGGCTGTTCGCTATCATCTCCGTTTATGACTCTGTCGTTTATGGCATTATTGGTTATTCCACACCTCAAGCTGAGCGATCTTGGTTTATTCGATGGGGACAAGTTTGAACTTCTGAAATGACGCCTTTTAAGTTGAAAAAGAGGCGGTCATGTACTCCGCAGTTTTTCTGAGTTTTTCTTTGGCACAGTTTTCTTTTAACATATCTGTATTAAATCGGTCAACCAGTTTATCGTCTTAAAGTAGAAAACATGATTCGACAGATTAAAACAAAATTTTTATGGAAAATTCTACTTCATATATTACTACCGTATTCAGCAAGCTCGATATTCCGGAAATATTGTTGGAAAAGCTAGCAGACACCAGGTCTGAAATGAGATCCTCGGAAATCGTAATCCCTCACATTCTTGAAACAATTGATCATCATTCAACGGAAACCTATACTACCGTAAATGTGGAAGTGATTTTTATGAGTGACGACTTTGAAGATTTCGAGTATATCCACGTCCCCGTTATCACGCCATTCCTGTTTACATGCACCAAAGGAAGCCAGGATCAATTTAATGTTGACTGGGCTGCTTCACTTTCTTAGCAAGTCACCATCCATTCCATCCTGGAGCCTGCGCGGTTATATTCTTCTCTTTTTACCCCCCTGTTTCTGCCATTCACCGAGTTTACACAGTCGAAAGTCTGTTACCTCTTGCCTATCTGGCTTCCATCATAGTATTTTTGGTGAAAATAGAAAATATGGATTTTGACAATAAACATGATGAAAGAAGGCACTGGCGGGAGGAAAGAAGAAGATGGAAGCAGGAGCGCAAAAGGAGATGGGAGGAAAATTATATGCCCCAAAAGTGGAATGACAGGCACCAATCAAGAAGTGGTGGGGTATGGACGGGAATATTGTTACTTGCTATCGGAGTTGATTATTTCCTTGTCGACAATAACGTATTCCCGGAATGGATGTGGAGTTGGCAAGTTCTTTTAATTGGGATGGGTTTGTTCATCGGCATACGACACAATTTTAGGAGTCCAGCCTGGTTTATTATGATGGTGGTAGGCGGTGTTTTTCTTATTAAGTCCGATGAGTTTGCCAGGTATTTTCCGGGATTAAATGTCAACCACATCTGGCCTTTAGCTCTTATCATCCTGGGATTATTCTTTATTCTTCGTCCTCACCCGCGCCATCGCTGGCAAGATTATCCAACTAGTAAAGTAGACTCCAAAATAGACGAAAGCCTGGGGGCATCTGGTGAGCCGGGTGATGTGAAAGCCGATACGTCAAATAGTAGACCCGCGCAATCTATTTTGAGTGAGGATTACATCGACAGCACTTCAATTTTTGGGGGCATCAAGAAGAATATCATTTCGAAAAATTTTAAGGGCGGAGACATAACAAACATCATGGGTGGCAGTGAGATCGATCTTACCCAGGCCGATATTAACGGAGTAGTGACGATCGACCTCACACAGGTATTTGGTGGAACAAAATTGATCGTGCCATCAAACTGGCAGGTAAAAGCCCAAATGGCTGCCATCTTTGGAGGTGTCGAAGACAAACGCTCCATACAAAATGCAGCGCTTGATCCCAACAAGATCCTTATACTCGATGGAACTTCCATTTTTGGTGGTATTGAAATTCGTAGTTATTGAATAGTACGCGTTGAACGTCTCAGACCTGTAGTCAAAACATAACCTTCAAATTGAATAGTATGAACTGGTATCTGACAAAAATTGTGTTTCAAATTATTTGTGGTGATGGAGATCACACCCCACAGTTTGATGAACAGCTTCGCTTGATCTCGGCTTCCTCGAAAGAAGCTGCATTCAGCAAAGCACAACATATCGGGAAAAGAGAAGAAGAAACATTCTATAACCGCAAGCAACAACTGGTGCGGTGGGAATTCATCAACGTAAGCGAAATATATAAGATCAGTGAATTGATCGACGGGGCAGAAATATATTCCCGTATCGAAGAAAGAGATAATGCGGAGACATATATTCATGTGATAAATCAAAAAGCGGAAAATCTTTTATTCACACAAACACACCAACTGCTGGAACTAGCCTGACATGCACTGATCATCCGGGCTAGCTGCTCACATTTTTGTTCATGATCGCTTCTCCATTGTCAATACTAAGATTCAGGATCATTTTCAGCGCCACATGGTGGGTGATCGTAATTATGGACGTTTCATTTTTGCAAAATATGTTTGGTGTTAGCTTCAGAATTGCGTTGATTGATGGTATTGTCACCAATATTTTGCTGATGCTTTTTTGCCTTTTGATCATTAACACGCTTCGTTTCTATCTTCCGCGCAGTAGCCGGTATCTGAATATTCTTGTATGGTGCCTATTACTGACAGGTCTGTGGGTGGCTTTGCAGCGTTGGTTGTTGTTGCTTTTTTTCGGATCAAATGAAGAGTATGCTGCTTTCCTGGGAAAATCCCTGGTGATTCGTGCAGTGATAGGTTTTCTTCTTCTCGGATGTGTGACACTTATTTCCATTCTCTGGTATAATTGGCAGGAACAAAAAGAAAACGAAAAAAGAGAACGTGATGCTGAAAAATTAGCAAAGGACGCCGAACTTTTTAAATTACGCCAGCAATTACAGCCGCACTTCCTGTTCAACAGTCTGAATAGTATCAATGCGCTTATAGGGGCAAGGCCGGATGAAGCCAGGAGGATGGTACAACAGTTATCTGATTTTCTGCGTGGCACGATGAGAAAAGAAGAAAACCAGCTCATTAGTTTTTCGGAAGAACTGGAGCATTTAAAATTATATCTTGAAATTGAAAAGGTCCGCTTTGGATACCGGTTAAAAACTGAAATGGATATTGCTGATGAATCCCTCCGGTGGAAAATTCCTTCCTTGCTGCTTCAGCCGATCGTGGAAAATGCGATCAAATTCGGTTTGTATGGAACAACAGGAGAAGTAACGATCGCGATAAGAGCAAGAGTAGCTGACAAGTATCTTGTAATCGCCGTTATGAACCCCTATGATGCAGATATGCAAATGCCAACGGGAACCGGGTTCGGTTTGAATTCTGTAAAAAGGCGCTTATACCTTTTGTTTGCAAGAAGTGATCTTGTAGAGATCAATAAGGAAAAAAATTATTTTGTTGTAGTGATTAAAATACCTGATACCAATGAGTAAGATCATAACAATAGATGACGAGCCACTGGCGAGAAGTATTGTAAAAGAGTATTTACAAAAGTATCCTGAGTTAGAAGTTGTGCAGGAATGTAATGATGGGTTTGAAGGTTTCAAGGCCATCCAGCAATACCAACCGGATCTTATCTTTCTTGACATTCAAATGCCGAAGATCAATGGTTTTGAAATGCTGGAACTATTGGACCAGTCACCGCCTGTAATTTTCACCACGGCTTTCGACGAATACGCTATCAAAGCTTTCGAAGCACATGCGGTGGACTACTTATTAAAACCTTTCAGCCAGGACCGGTTTGATAAGGCCATTCAAAAATGGAAGGAGCAAAAAGCGGGCTCACAAAAAAATACTGAAGAGCTTTTAGAAACTGCTTCGCACTCCCCTGCGCAGAGCCAGCGCATCGTGGTAAAAACGGGGAGTAAGATCAAAATAATTCCAGTACACGATGTCTTTTATTTAGAAGCGGCCGATGATTATGTAAAAGTTCATACGCAGGAAGGTAGTTTTCTGAAAAATAAGACGATGGGTCATTTTGAAAAAACACTGGACCCGCAACAGTTTGTTCGCTCACATCGGTCGTATATCATCAACATTCAACAGATCACCAGGATCGATCCGTATGAAAAAGATAATCATGTTGCCATCTTAAAATCGGGAGCCAAGGTACCTGTCAGCAGAAATGGATATGTGAAGTTAAGGACGGTACTGGGATTGTGAATGGTGAGTCGTGAGTCGTAAATTGCGAAGTTGAATAGTGAAACGTGAGCCGTCAAACGTCAAACCTGTCGCCTATTGCCGATTGCTTATTGCCGACTGCCGACTGCATCACGCTTCCTGCCCGATCCATAATGCTCCACCAATACTGTCTCTTGAAGCGCCCGTCACCGAGGAAAGAACATTATATTCTTGTCTCCAGCGAAGAACTCCAATAAAAGCCATGATCATTGCTTCTTTATACTGGATCAGTTTGTCATCAGGCACCACTACTTCAATTTGCAATTGCCTGAGCTCATCGCTTAACCGGCCAATGAGGAAAGTATTCAAAGCACCTCCGCCTGTTACCAGAAGTTGACGCATGCCTGTTGCCGGTTTAGCCATTGGCAATTGACAATTGACAATTGACAACTTAATTTGCACCACGATGTGTTCAACATAAGTTCTTAATGCATCTCTTGTTTGGCACCTGGCATCAACGATCATTGGATAAACAACGTCTGTTCCGAAATCATTAGCTAATGATTTTGGATAAGGCTCGCTGTAATATTCCAGGTCGTTTAATTCTTCCAGCAATTCAAAATTGATCGCACCAGTTTGTGCCATCTCTCCCCTGTCATCATATTCTTTCCCTTCATGATTGATCAGCATGTTTAAAACGCGGTTTGCTGCACAAATATCGAAGGCTATGTACGGTTCCGACTTGAAGGAAATATTTGCTATGCCTCCAAGATTGAGAAAGAAGTCAAAGTTTCCCAGCAACCATTTTTCTCCAATGGGAACGATTGGTGCTCCCTGTCCTCCAAAAGCAAGGTCCAAAGCCCTGAGATCAGTGATGACGGGTAATTCTGTTTCGGCAGCGATGGAAGCGCCATCTCCCAATTGAGCCGTCATTTTTTTCGAAGGAATGTGAAAGGTAGTGTGTCCATGCGACGCAATAAGTGCCACCTGGTAGTGTAAACTATGTTTGTCAATAAATTTATTTATTTGTTCTCCTATGTAGTGTCCGTATTCCACATGGAGCAATTGGTAATCGACACTGCTCAAAGAGGTGGCCAATCTTAATCTTTCACTCCATTGTTCATTGTAGGAATAACAATCTGCCTGCCTGATCTCATAATTCCATTTACCCGCATTTTCCTGGAATTCCGCAAATGCAATATCAAGCCCATCAAGAGAACTGCCGCTCATTACACCAATAGCCCGGTAGATCATAACTAAAATTTTAGATTCAGATTGAGCCTGTCCGACTGTTCTTCAAACAAAAAATATTTTATGAGGTCAGGCGGGGATTTTAGATTTGCCAAATGTAAGCTTTCGTTGAGCAGAATTTTTTGTCTCTTCAAATCCAAAACTAAATCTGCAATCTACAATGGTAATAAACCTTAGCGAGCAGCACAGTCTTATCACAAACTGGATCGCCGAGTTGCGTGATGAGGAGATCCAAAAAGACAAAATGCGTTTTCGACGCAACCTGGAACGCATCGGTGAAGTAGCGGCTTACGAGATAAGTAAGACTTTGCCATTCGAAGAAAAAGAGACACAGACACCGCTTGGAATTGCTCAATCCAAGTTGTTGTCGAGCCAGCCTGTATTGGCAACGATTCTTCGCGCAGGACTTCCATTACATCATGGATTGCTTAATTTCTTTGACAAAGCCGATAATGCTTTTATATCTGCCTACCGGAAACACCGGAAAGACGGCTCGTTCGAGATCAGCCTCGATTATATTTCCTGCCCGGAAATTGAAGATCGTATCCTCATTATTTCAGATCCGATGCTGGCAACCGGATCATCATTGGTAAAGACCATCCAGTTTCTGAAAGAAGAAGGAAAGCCAAAACAAATGCACATTGTGACAGCCATTGCTTGTACGGTCGGTATTGAATATGTAAAGAGGGAAGAGCCCTTTGTGACCCTTTGGTGTGGCGATATTGACGATGAATTGACCGCTAAAGGGTACATTGTCCCTGGCCTTGGCGATGCTGGTGACCTGGCCTTTGGAGTAAAGGTGCAGATGTGACAGGGTGTTATTATCCGGGTCAAAGATATATTTGCCAGCGGTCATCATAAAGCAACTACCGCCTTATATTTCAACGATTTTATTTGAGAACTTCTGGCAATTGTTGTAATTTTCATCTCCTTACTTTTTCTGCAATGAAGAGACTGCTTTTAACCGTAGCTATATATGGAACGCTTGCCGGCGACGTATTTGCCCAAGACCCCAACTTTTCACAGTTTTTCGCATCACCGCTTACATTAAACCCGGCAATGACGGGTAAGTTTGATGGTGTTTACCGCGTAGCAGGAAACTATCGTAATCAATGGCCGACTATTTATAACGCCTTTACCACCTATACAGCCTCATTTGATATGGGAATTCTGAAAAATCGTATCCCCGAATACGATCAATTTGGGGTTGGTATTCTTGGGTTCGCAGACCAGGCCGGTGACGGAGTATTGAAAACAAATTCGGCTGCTCTTTCAGTTGCATACCATAAGGCCATCGATGAAAATGGCTATAACCAAATTGGAGCCGGTTTCCAGGGAGGGTTTGTGAGCAAGCGCCTGGATGTTACTAAGGTCACTTTTGAAGATCAGTTGACGACGTCAGGTTTTACAGGCCCGACCGGTGAGATCTTTTCAGGCAAACAGGTGAGTGTTTCTTACTTCGATATGAATGCCGGGGTTTTCTATAATGGCACATCGAACGGATATAATAATTTTTATTTCGGAGCATCGATGTATCATATCAACCGCCCCAAAGAAAGTTTTGAAGGAGATCCTTATTTTTTATTAAACCCAAGGGTCACGTTACAGGGAGGCGGCAAAATACCGGCGGGCCAATATAATTACATTCATTTTAGCGCTAATTACAGTGTACAGGCAAAAGCTCATAATGCCATAATGGGTGGGGCCTATGCATTGAATGTAAATAATGACCAGGATAATCCTACAATTGTTTATATGGGAAGCTGGTTTCGCCTCGGCGACGCTATCATTCCCTATATAGGATTAGAGTTTGGTGATCTTCATTTTGGCGCCACTTACGATATAAACATCAGCAGCCTCAAGCCAGGATCAAATTCCAGGGGTGGGGCAGAGATCTCACTGATCTACATCAAAAAGCCTTCCGATCCCAATGCCAAAAAACTTAACTGTCCGAAGTTCTGATCTCATAATCAAATCCTGATACAGAGAGGAGACCGTTCAAAAGTCGTGTACCATCATTGACGACTTTTGAGACAGCCTCAATCTTTCCCGGAAGAATAATTTTTTAGATTGCTTCTCCCGACGCTTCGATCGGGGATCGCAATGGCGACTTATGAGATAGCGTCTTCTTTATTTTTGATGAATGAAAAAGTTATTTACCAATTTAACTTTTTGGGTGTTGATTGCAATTACCGCAGCAATACTGATCGGTCATTTTGCTCCTTCTTTTGCTTTGCAGCCATTATTAAAGAGCCCTGTTAAGACAAAACTCCTCGGCCAGGAAATAAGCATTGGCTCCACTCTTAGCGAGTTTCTTGCAGGAATATTTATCAGTGCCGTCAAACTTCTCATCAATCCCATTATTTTTCTCACCATTACGCTAGGTATCGTTAGCATGGGGGACCTGAAAAAGGTCGGCAGGGTTGGTGCAAAAGCGTTACTTTATTTTGAGATCGCGACCACTTTTGCTTTGATCATTGGGGTTATCGTGGCATTGATCATAAAGCCCGGGCATGGGATAATTACCAATAATTTGAAGGGAGACATCTCTAAGTATACTCAAACGAGTTTTAGTTGGTTGAAATTTCTTGAGGAGAATTCAACATTGCAGGTGCTAATAGTCGCTATTTTCTCCGGCATAGGCCTAAATTATCTCAGGTTTAAAAAAGATATAACAGACGCTCTTCAGGTAATTGCTAAGTACGTCTTCAAGATCCTGCATGCAATAATGATCTTCGCTCCAATCGGCGCTTTCGGAGGAATGGCATATACCATCAGTAAGTATGGGATTGATGCTTTAGTTCCGTTAGCCAAACTAATGGCAACTGTTTATATCACTATGGCCATCTTTATTTTTGGAGCACTCTGGTTGATACTAAAATATTATCGTGTCAGCATTTTAAAATATCTCAATTATATAAAAGAAGAGTTGCTGGTTGTGTTGGGAACTTCTTCATCTGAGGCGGCTCTTCCTTCAGTCATGGAGAAACTGGAACGGATGGGTTGCTCGAAGCCCGTTGTTGGTTTGGTAATACCTGCGGGATACTCTTTCAATCTTGACGGCACAACTATCTATTTATCCATGTGCATGATATTTTTGGCGCAGGCGTTTAATGTGCATCTTCACGCTGGGCAGATTGTGAGCATTATCGGGATATTAATGGTTACTTCCAAGGGAGCTGCGGGTGTTACGGGGAGCGGTTTCGTAGTGCTGGCTTCGACCTTAACGGCTATTAAGGTAATTCCTTTGGAAGGTTTGGCCTTATTATTAGGCGTCGATCGTTTTATGTCCGAGGCAAGAGCCATCACAAATTTTATCGGAAATGGTGTGGCAACCATCTGGATCGCTAACAATGAAAAAGAATTTGACCGTAAGAAAATGGACGTTGCATTTAAGACACGAATTCCAGATTAATTACACGAATTTTTCTTCAACCTAGAGCTTTGCGTTTCGAGTAATTCGTTCTAATTCGTGTCCATCCTACTTCGGTTTACCAGCTACATACGGGTTCCCCTTGACATAAAACCTGTATGGCAACAAAGCATCTTCGCCGGCATAGTCAACACCGATCCGTGGCGAAGCGGCTATCTCCTTTCTGCTGAACGTTCCTTCGTCTGCGCAAATCAAGATCTTGTCACCCAACAATGAAAAAGAATTTAACCGTAAGAAAATGGACGTTGCATTTAAGACTCGAATTCCAGATTAATTACAGGAATTTTTCTTCAAACCAGAGCTTTGCGTTTCGTGTAATTCGTTCTAATTCGTGTCCATCCTACTTCGGTTTACCACTTACATACGGGTTCCCCTTGACGTAAAACCTGTATGGCAACAAAGCATCTTCGCCGGCATAGTCAACACCGATCCGTGGCGAAGCGGCTATCTCCGTTCTGCTAAACGTTCCTTCGTCTGCGCAAATCAAGATCTTGTCACCCAACAATGAAAAAGAATTTAACCGTAAGAAAATGGACGTTGCATTTAAGACACGAATTCCAGATTAATTACACGAATTTTTCTTCAAACCAGAGCTTTGCGTTTCG